>Ga0209517_10000671_pt1 | contig 57064 bp, 53 predicted proteins | sample PeaSoiMetSII2010_FD_187695 | JGI IMG/M metagenome (GOLD analysis project Ga0209517, IMG submission 187695) | Peat soil microbial communities from Weissenstadt, Germany - SII-2010 (SPAdes) (version 2) | ecosystem: Environmental > Terrestrial > Soil > Wetlands > Peat | place: Germany...
TGTGAGGCACGGGTTTGGAATCAAGGCCGTTGCGTCTGAGGTTCCTTTAAACATGACTCAGAAATGGCTCGGTCACGCCCGATTAGCGACGACTGCGATTTACACCGACGCCATGGGACCAGAAGAACAAAAGATCGCGGAAAGGATGTGGACGTGAGCAGAAACCGAAATGGCTCAGATCCTAAGACCCTCCCTCACTCGATGGGTCTTGCGCCGGTGTGCAGCATATTGGTCTTGGCATGTGCTGCGGTCATGAGGGGACAATCAGCACTTGCCGATGTGAATGAACAAACTCCGCCCGAAAGGGTGCAGGAGTTGCTCTGGGACACGATCTTCACAAAATGCGGCGGTTCCTACTACTACACCGAGTACAGAGCACAACGTCTCACGGAGGCAAATAAGGTATTGACAGTGGTGGAGTACAGGGAGCCGCACGCCCCCACCCTCGAACCGGTACCGCTGTCGCCGGCTGACAAGGCGAACGGATTTCAATATCAGGGAATCACCACTCTCGCCGCAGCAATCTGGCGAACGAATCGAGATCCGTCGTTTTCGGATGTTGCGAAGTTCAAGCTGAGAATGACGAAGAAGAACGGCAAATGGAGGTTTGAGGAGCTGAACGCAGGGTACCCCCAATATCATGAGGGTGGAACCGGCTTCTGGACCGATCTCGACATCACGGATTATACGCGCGGCAAACTATCCTGCGACGTGGCATTCAAGGCCTTTCCCGAACAGAAGGAGCTAGCTCCACAAGTGACTGGCTACGTTTGTCCGGGAACGGTCCTTCATGGTGGTGCTGGCATACAAGATATAGAGCTCAAGAAGGCCCTAAAAGTCACAATCGTTGAAAAGCTTGGCGATCATCAAGAAATCCTAGCGGTGAAACTGGTCGATGGTGACGACAATCCAAATAGGCTGCAGTATAGGATCTACAGCACGGAGTTCCAGACGACCTCGTGTCCCTCCAATGCCAGCCCACCAAACCTCGGGGCTTCGACCGCCCCATCTGTTACAACCCGATTATTTGTCTGCCCTGGGCGATCCGGAGCAAGCCTTCGTTTGACCGGAAGTAGTGTGGTGGAAGGGAGCCGCGGCCGGAGTCGCGTGATAGCCGCTCCTTCCAAAATATCGCGCGTCATCACGTACCCGGATATCAAGAACGCCAAAGCCGTGAAAATGTTGATTCAGTTCGAGGGGGATGACACCACGTATGAAGTTCTTCAGGAGCAGGCCAATCAGGTCAAGGATTCGTGTGCCCGCTAGAGCCGGCCGAGTAGAACTTCTGGGAGGCTACTGATTCGTCGACTCCCACTGGCGAAGCTAGATCACGTTTATCCCAGACGGCCGGCGGAATACGCGGCTCTGACGGCCCGGCGCATTAGGCCATTGCTGCCTTTTGACGCCTCCCGGAACCCCTCCTCAGGGCGCCATTGCGAGCCTTCGGCCCGTTTAGGGGTGTTTCTTCAAGGCACCGTAGGGCACGGCAAAGTCTTCAACAGGTCCTTGGTGTACATTCTGAACTCTGGCACATGCGGATCATCGATATCGCCTTGGCCATCAAATATTTTGACTCCCAGCACTTCTCCATTCGCCCCGAACTTTTCAATAACCTTGACTTTTAACGGCCGTTTGATTTCCTGATCTTGCACCGAGGCACCGCCGTGAAGGGTTGTTCCGGGACACACAAATCCTTCCCCGTTTTTCAACGGAGCAGCAAACACAGCTTCGAGCGGATCATATCGTTTCCCGTGGTTGAAAGCTGCGAGTCGGTTCCAGGGTTCTACAATCTGCGTTTCGTAAAAGTTGAGCCCAAACCAAGTGACACCCATTAGGAGCAGGACGAGCAGTAACGGCTTCGCGATTCTTTTGACGACCCGGGCAAGACTCCGAGAACTAGGAGGACCGCCAGAAGCGGAGGGCCGAGGCCGATCAGAACTGTGAGTTGATTCCGATCGAAAAGCACCGTAAGACGAGGTCCGAGACTGATCAGCTGATCCCGACCGAGGATCGCCAGAATAGGTCCGGGTATAGCCTGCGCCCTTCTCTGTTCCACTTCTGCGTGCACCGTCGCGAGGTGAACCTTGGCCAAGATACCTTTCTAAGACCTCAAACGCTGCGTTTACCCTCTTCAACTCGTCTTCGGCCACTTCCTTGAGCCGAGGTTTATCAGCATATTGGTCCGGATGAAGTTCTCTAATGATTCGCAGGCGCGCGGCCTTGACCGCCTCAAAGCTTGCCGTTTCGGGCAGCTTCAGGATGGCGAAGCACTCCGCGAGTGTAAGTTCGCTTCTCACCGGGCCGAAAAACGCGGCGGATCACGCGCCGAGTTTCCTCTCTGAATGTTAGCTGGTATCGTTTCGCGTTGCAGCAGCAATGTATCCGATCACGGAAGACCGCTCCGGCCAGTCTGCTTTCTCTTTCCTGCCGCCGCCTCCATTCCTAAGGTTTGACCACGTACTGAGGAGCCCTTTTTTAGGCACGTTATTTCGTGGCCCCGAAGCGCGGATTCGTGTAAAGTGTGCCGATGGTTGAGCGTGCGACAAGCCCGACAATGGAAGAGTTGCTGGAGCGGATTGCCCGGCTTGAGCGCAACGCCGCCCATTTACAGGCTCAGCTCGATGATCTTGGAAGGGCGTTCGAAAAAGACCTCGAAGACAAGAGCGACCACCTCAATTACATTTACCAGCTCTTCGCGGATTATTTGTGGCCCCTCGTTCACAAGGTGTTTCCCGGATACGTGACGACCCTGGAACAGGGCGGCGCCATTTTTAACCGCCGTTCTTCTGGTGGGGGAAAGAACGTCGTTAGGTGAGCCTTACAATGCCCTGTTCGTGGGATAATTTCCACGAGAAGCAGACATGGGCCCCCCAAAAGACTATAAGCCGCGCCGCAACAACTACAAACCGCTTCGAGACCTCCATCAACAGCTTACTGAGAGCAAGCAGCCAAGCCGCGCGCCCGATACACCCACGGAACGAGCGCCAACCAGGCCGGGACCTGAACGCCATTACGGAGACCGGAGCGCCCCCGGTGGCCCTTTGGGCGGCGGCAGGGTGGAGGTTGAGAAATACGGCATAAAGCAGGTTCGCGCCGCTGCTGCGGACCGCCAGGCCCGTCTGGCTGCGGAGCAGGCTTCGACCCCACCACCTCGGCGAACGCCCATCAAGGAACTCGTGAAGCGCAGCGCTCAGGAAGTCACAAAGCCTGTCGTTGGTCGCACGAAACCGCTCGAAGTTGAACGGAGTTGATGGCCAACTCCGGATGCTCGATATCAACGACTTCCCGCGTGGTGTACCCGGCAAGGAACGTCAGGGCATCGCTCCGAACGCTCTTTGGAAGAACCCTGCAGAGCTCGCCACGGAAGACCATTGGGCCTACAGTTCTGGAAAGATTTTCCTCGGCTCAGTACTAGGTGACCGGCTTATCGGTGTCACCGATGACCGCCACCTGATGACCATTGCGGGCAGTAGGGCAGGAAAAGGCGTCTCAACAATCATTCCCAATCTGATCGAGTACCCTGGCTCCGTGTTGGTGATCGATCCGAAGGGAGAAAACGCTGAAATTACGGCAACCCGGCGCGGGAAGAAGGGTTCCCTTCATGTGAAGAATCCGCTCGGGCAGGATGTTTTTGTACTCGATCCATTCGGCGTTTCCGGACACGAGACGAGCCACTTTAACCCGCTGAAAATGATCGATCCAAAGAGCGAGACGGCGGTGGACGACGCGGCGCTCATTGCCGAGGCTCTTGTCATTAAAGCGCAAGGAGACGGCCGGCACTGGTCAGACGCGGCGCGTAATTTTCTACGTGGACTGGTTCTGTTCGTGTGCACTGACGAGGAAGAGGACAGTCACAATCTCCACTATGTTCGCCAGCTGCTAACGCTCGCCCCAGACGCGTTCAAGGAACTGCTTGTGGATATGGCCAATGTGGACGACGACACATGGGAAAATTGCGCCGACGTGATCCGCGGGGCGGCCAACAGCCTGGCCGCGAAATCCGACGCCGAGCGTTCGGGAGTTATTTCGACGGCGATTGAGCAAACTGATTTTCTCGATAGTAAGAAGCTCATACGCACGCTGGTTAGCTCTGATTTTGAACTGAGGGACCTCAAGCGCAAACGCAACGGAATGACGGTTTACCTGTGTTTGCCCGCACGGTTCATGGCGACACACAGCCGCTGGTTGCGGATCATCATTAATCTGGCGGTCGCGGCGATGGAAGTAGAAGAGACCAAGCCCGAGTATCCGGTCCTGTTCCTGATGGACGAATTCGCGGTGCTCGATCATTTGTCGAGCATCGAGAAGGCCGCCGGCCAGATTGCCGGGTTCGACGTTAGGCTCTGGCCGATCTTACAAGATTTATCGCAGCTCAAATCGATCTACGGGGAGCGCTGGGAAACCTTCATGGGCAATGCGGGCCTCCTCCAGTTTTTTGGGAATAATGACCTCACGACGCTTGACTACATTTCGAAGCGGCTAGGCAAGACCACGATCGTGAAGGCGAGCCGCGGTGAAGCACTGATGGAGGACACCGCGAAGGGCCGACACGGGGTGTCGGTGCAATTGCATGAAACCGAGCTGATGACGGCCGATGAAGTCGGTCGTTTTTTTTCGCGACAGAGTGGTGCCCAGCTCTTACTGTGGCCTGGTGCCGAACCGATTGCGATTGACCGTGTGCCGTATCACGAACGTGGTGGCTATTTTGAAGGCAACTACGACCCCCAAAAACGAAAACGATAAGCTTCAATATTTGCTAGATCGCTTTTTGCCCGTGTTGTCTGGCGGCGGCTCGCCCACGTCGGCCGGGTGCTTGAGAAGCTCTTCATTGAGAGCACTGGATATCTCTGTTAATTCTTCCAGCCCCCGACTGTACCTGCAGAGGTAGCCGCGGGTGCCCCATACGCACCCCAAAAACCAGTCCCCATACCGCGGACGATTTAAATCCTGTTTCCTCACCAGGAAATGCTTAAAGGGCTTCCTGTCGAGCCGCTTGCCATCAATAGTGATGGTGTTCCTGGTGACCTCGATCCAAAAGGGCGTGCCCTTCCAGCAAGAGTAAGCCAACCAGGAACTGATCGCGAGGAAGGGCAAGAGTTCCGGTGTGCGGTCATAGATGACGATAGCCAACTGGATACAACCTATGCAGAAAAAAATCGCCGCAAGCGCTGCTCGCCGAGCCGGTCTGCTGGTTTTGAATGTGGCCTTGAATCCTTCTTCGCGGCCTCTCTCCACATAACGGCAGTGTGGCACCCCGTCTGTTGGGTGCTGTTCCGACAAATCGTCATCCGCTATCTGGTCTCTTATCAAATCGCCTCCAAACCAGAGGATGAAGAGGGCCGAAAACGGCCAAGCGTACAATCTGCACAACGGCAAGGTGGTGGCCACAACCGTCTCAAACGTCGGCGGCGGGGCGTTATATTTCCAGAACAGCCACCACCAGACTGGCAATCCGAACACGATAAACGCTAGAGCCGTCAGCTTCTTCATAAGGCAACCGGCGGTCCGTTGGGAAAAACGCCAGCCATGGAGATCCGCTTTGGGCGGCGCTATTGCGGCGCGTTCCGGAGCACAGCTTGTATTTTCAGGAAGTCTAACACATCAAAGTCAGCCCCGTTTTATTCCTTCCCTCCCCACTGGGACAGACACCGCTGTTCCCGAGGCAGCCCCCCGGGTGGCGACTGGGTCTTGGCGTTTGAACGATTAGTCGGCGCATAAGAGAGCGGGCGAGTTGGCGGAGGGCTTTCGGTAGCGTCCGCGTCGAAAGAGGTGCCTGGACTTCGATGCCTGGCGGTTCTCGCCAGAGGGTTCGGCCAGCCCTCCAGCTTGTTATCGTTCCAGGTCGCCGTGCTCTCGCTGTCGTTCTGCTGGCACCCTTTCGTGTAGCCGTCGGTCTTGGATGAAGCGCCGATAGTCTCGATCGCCGACATACCGCTTCCAATCTATCTTCTCGGCTCGGGCGGGCAGTTGCCGGTCTACGTCACGCATGAGAACTAGATCTTCCAGGAATGCAGAGGCCGCGCGACGGTCGTCGAGGCGCGCCATTTGCCGGGACAATTCGCTGAGGTCCGCCGCCGTGTCGCGAGATACGAAAAGCTCGGCCTTCTCCCGGTGCCGCGTCAGTGCGACATAGCTTGCAGAGGATCGCCAGTACTCGCTGTGAAACAGATAGGTTTGATCTATGGTCCGCCCCTGCCCCCTATAGATCGTTCCGGCGTAGCCGTGCCGGAAATCCCGAAACTCCCGCACATCGAATTCGACTGTGCGCCTGCGGCTACCGTCGAGTGCCACGGTCACGCTGCTGCCCTTGATCCGCTCCACGGTGCCGGCCTGGCCGTTATAGATAGCCCTGCCCCGATCCGTGCCGGTGAACTGAATACGGTCACGCTCCGCGAATTCCGCCCGACCGTGCTTCGTATCGAACGTCACCGCCTCGCCCAGCTCGCCGCGTTGCTTGCGGACGTCGCGCAAGGCATGGTTGATCTCACCCACTTCCTGGTTGGTGTAAGCGAAAACAAAGCGAGATTTCGAAGGATCGACGACCGTGTCCTTGGCCCATTGTCGGACGAGAGCGTCCGCGGCCTCACTCTGTGTCCCGGTCCAGTGAATGCCGCCTTTCTCCGCGTAGCTGGCCAGGGCTTCGCGGAAGTTTCCCTTGGCCATAAGGCTGGCTGAGCGGCGATCCTCTGCGGTATGCTGCCGCCGCACTTCGCTCAGCTCGGCGGCGCCGTGGCGCGCCTTAAGAACGGCAAACATCCCGCCCCGCTCGATGCTCGACAATTGGCGGTCGTCGCCGATCAGAATGAGTTTGGCGCCGGCGTCGCGCGCATGCTCGGTAATCCGAACGAGGTTGCGAGTATCGATCATTGCGGCTTCGTCGAGAATAACGACGGTTTTGCGGTCCCACTGGCTGCGCCCCTTATCGATCGAAAACAGCTCGCTGTGGAGCGTACGTGCGCGGGCGAATCCATTGTCCTTCAAGTCCTGTGCTACCGCGTTGGTGGGCCCAAGGCCGATCACTTTACATCCCTTGGCTTCGTAGATGTCCCGGATGGCGTTGGCCGTGTGGCTCTTTCCGGTACCGGCCTGGCCGTCGATCAGGGCGAATCCATCGCCGTTTACGGTGTGACGGATCGCCCTCACCTGCTCGCGTGTAATCCCATCGTATTTCGCTTTGCCGAGCACGCTTGCCCGGAGGCGATCGCCGACGGCGTAGCGTTCGCCGTTTATCGCCAGGTCCCTCGCTGCCTGCAGCACTCTTTCCTCGCCTTCAAGGACGGCTTTCGTCGTGTATCGGACAGCGGCGGTGACTGTTGAGCCAGAGAGCCGCACGACCTCCGTATGGCTGAGTATCTTTTCGACGAACTGCTTGCGCTCGGCTTCATCCTCAATTTGCTTTCTTACCGTCCACTCAAGATTCTTCGCGGTGAAGGTTGCTTGCTGCCGTGTCATCAACTCCAGCATTGCGGCGGGATCGCGGTCCTCGATCGCCGTGAAGCGTGAAATCTCGTCGAGCGTGCCCGCGCGGTTGCGGAAACCGAGAGCGGCACGCACCTGCTCGACCGTGGGCAGTGTGCGGCCATTGATATCGGCAAGACGTTCGCGGACCTGAGCGGCGGTAACTCCGAGGATGCGCTTGCCGAGGGCGTGTATTCCGCCGGCCCTGTCGATCGCGATGTAGTCGCGCTTTGCGCCCCTTGCAAGCGTGAAGCCTTTCTCGGCTAAGGCCGCTGAGAAACTCTTCCCGCTATCCGAACGCTCCCAGCAGTCGCGGATGGTAGCGTGGGTTTCGTGAATATCGACGCCGAGACGACGCGCCTGCTCTTGCTCGTAACGCAGCGGGGCCATTGATGGGCCGCGCCGTTCATTGGTGACGCGCGTGAGGCCGAGCTCGATTTCCAGTTCGCGGCACACTTCCTTCAGGCGCAATTTGTAAAACGGCAGCGATCGGGCCGTCATGGATTCCTCGTCGATTCGACTCCAGGCGACGTGCATGTGCTCATGGCCGGTTTCCTCGTCCAGGTGAAACGCTATTGCGCGAGCTTGCCCGCCCAAACCGAGCTTGGACTCGGTCCGGTCGGCCACGCGCTCCCACTGTTCCTTGGTGAGCGCCTCGCCGTTGGGGGTCCTCATCTGGACGTGAAAGAAGGGCTGCTCGCAGCGCGTAGCATCGGCCATAACATGCACGGACCGGAATGCCTCGCGGATGTCGTCCGACGCAAACCCATGCAGTTGCCAAAGGGTGGCGCGCTCGTTCTCTTTCCCTGAGATCAAATAATCCGCGAGTTTGACGCCGTTGTTGTGTTGTGTTCCCTTGCCGATCATAAGCGGTCCTTGCGCCCGACAATATCGAGAATCTGCACGACGGCTTCCCGAGTTTTGGCCAGGGCCTCAGCCGCTTCCCGCGCACCGGCGGCCTGCCCGGCGTTAAGGACGCGCGCGATCTGGTTGAGATTGCTGCCGGCCTTGTTCAATTGCGCCACAGCGTGCGCCAGCAGCTCGGCATTTAAGGGCGGGCTGCGGCGTGATCGCGGGCCGGGTGCGCCCAGGAGCAGGGTGCGGCCGTAGCTCGACTGCGAGAGACCGGCCGCCGCTGCACGCTCGCGCACTACGACGAACTCTTCGTCGGTCAGGGCGATCTGGAACGACTTGACGCGTTGCCGCTTTTGGCTGCCGCTGCGAAGCGGCAAAGCCCGAAGCAGTGCAGGCTCACGCATGGCAGTGCGCCTCGCCTGCGTAGTAACGGGGGATGCAACGGGGGGCGAAGCCACCCTTGCAAGTTGAGCCATCGGCGAGCAGCCTCGGGCTGCTGCCGTTGGCGTGGCGCGTCATTGACGCGCACAACTTGCTGTCTGTCTTATTGCAGCGAATCATCAATGAACTGAATCGGAAAAGTACGGACACCGCAAGCCGGATGTGTGTTCCGCCTACGGAATGGTTCAGCTTCGAAACGACGCGGGAAACGCGGAACACTGTCTGCTCCGCCCTTTCCATTGCCGGGGCAACAGGAAAACGATAATTTCGATGCTTCTCGGAACACCCTGCTTCAAATGCAAGAACCGCCTGCCGAAGACGATGCTCCGACAGGCGGCCCGGACTCCTACTCGTCCGACGGCTGCAGGTCTTCCTCAGACTTCTGGCCTTCACGATCGGTACCCCGGAGCTTGTATATTTCGCTGTGGGCCTGATCGGCGACTTTCGCCAGCAGAAGGAGATCGCCGAGGCCGAAGCTTTCGGAGTTCCTCCACTTGCCCTTCTCGTCCTTGTAGCTTCGCTGGAAGCTGACGGAATAGAAGGTGCGGTCGTCTTTCTCGTTGTGCCAGATGGCCGCCGTGATCGGGAACATGGTGATCTTCGCTGCTGGTCTAAAAGTGTTCGACATGGTCTTTCCTTTCCTTGTTGATAGGCCGCATGATCGCGGCCGATGCGATTCCCCGAACGCGTTACCAAAGGCGGGCAGGTCCAAAGCGCGTAGCGGTAGCGCAGGAATCTTGTTGCGCGAGGAGCGCAGCGAGCACGCAACAAGATTCCGAGCAACCACCTTTGGACCGGCACGCCGGACGCGTTAGGGTTCGCATCGGTACGCGCCGCGAGCTTGCGGATTTGCAAACGGAAAGGTAAGGACACCGTCTGACGAGCGAACGGACAGCAGGAAAGAACGCGGTTGTCCGCACGGAAAACCATAGGCACAACCTGATTACTGAAGACGGCTGCTCTGTATGGACGCGGTGTCGAGGCCGGCGGAGGGCTGGAGAACTCCGCGGATTCGGCCCAGGCTACGCTCGATGAGACGCTCAGGAGTATTCGGAGATCCCTGCGCGACGCGGGCCATTACCTGATGAACAAGATCGAACGGCTCCTGTCCGGCCTGGAGATCATCCAGGTCGCGCTGGCGTTCAACCGCAGGGCTCCTTCGAAGCTGATCCGCGCAATGGTCGAGCACATAACCGTGAGGATGGAGAGCGGCTGCGATCAGAGCGTAGCGCCTGGCTTTTCTGAAATCGCCGCCGTCCTGCACGAGGACCTTGCTGAGAATGCACAAGGTCGGCCCCAGGGCGCGCGCGTCAGCAAAGTACGTAAGCTTTTCTTTCGCGTCCCAGAGCAAATCGGCGGCCTTGGCGAGGCGATTCTTCTGCCACCGAACGATACCCTGTTCTCGTACTAGGCACGCCTCGCCGGGACTTCCCGAGGCCAACCGTTCGCGGCTCGCCGAAAGAAGAATCTCGACATCTCTGACTTGCGAACGGTCCTCCGCGCTCAAAGCGACAGCTTTCCACCGAAAGTCATGGCCGAGTTCCGGAAGCTGCAGGCGCTCGTCGAGCCGGAGGCTCTGTCGGAAGGTTTCCCGAGCTTCCGGGAGCCAGGCGAATTCGAGGTGATGAACGATCCTGACCGCGAGAACCTTGCTGTGCACGCGCAGCGCTCGGCTGAGGATATAGGCGGCTTTCCCGCATGCACCGCTCGGAGATTGCGAGGCGTTAACCGCGTCGATAATCTGATCTGCGTTCACACCTAGATAGGCTTCGAGCAAACCGACGCTCACACCGGCCCAGCGCCGCGCATCCCTGAACTGCTCAAGCTCCCCGTAGAACCACGCGAGCCGTCCGGCGGCATCGGCCTGGAGCAGTTTGTCGATGCCCGGTGCGGTGGTCTCGAACACATTCCTGAACTCTTGGTAGGCTTCAGAAAACTGTGCGCGACTCATGAGGATCAGGCCGCGTTGAAGCTGGGGATGAGCAGAAAGCCGTCCGTCGAGCAAAACCCGGTCGCATTCGCTGGCGGCGGCCGACCCAGCCGGAAGGAACCGGGATTGCACGTCGGGTCCGAAGCCGAGCGCGTGCATGATGGCCGCGCGATCCTGTCTCCCGCAGGGTCGCTTGCTGTGCAAGACGCCGGACAGCGTTCCTCGATTGACGCCGGACAGGCTCTCAAGCGCGCGCAGGCTGAGGCTGCGTTCGGCCAGACTTGCCAGAACGGCGCCTCGAAAATCGGCGTTGGGGTATTCGTCTCTGGGTCGTCCTCGCTTCATCCCGGTATCTCCTGTCAGGACGATTTTACGCCGCATTTGGTTTCGCACGCCGCCGGATGGTTGCAAAATTCGCTCTTTTGTCGTTTCCCCGAGTGATGCTCCTTACGATGTATTGACGACGATGCTCCACGGCCACTGTTCACGGCGGCGTGCAGGCTTCGCGGAGGAGGCACTTGAGAGGAAGTAAAGGTGGGGACAAGGTCGATGCGCTACGGCAACGCGCCAATGAGATCAAGGCGGCCCTGGAGACGGTACAGGCCAAACAGCGCCAGCAGGAAAAGGCCGACGACGGGCAGGTGAAGGCGCTGATCGGTGCCGCCATGGTCGCGGATGTGGCGGGGGCGGATGAGGACGAGCGGACGAAAAGGAGGGCCTATATCAGCGAGGTCCTGGCCCGAAATACCGTTTCCGAGCCTGCGCGCGCGTTCCTGAGGGTAAAAGGCTGGCTGTAGGACCCTGCCCGCGGCCGAGCCGCGCCAACTATCCGGTTTCGCGGGCTTCCCAGAGCGGCCTCGATCCTCTAGGCTATGCCCGCCAGACAAGGAGGAAGAAATGTTTGATCCCGAATTTGAATCTTTCAAAACCTCGATTGATCTGCGCGTTTACGCCGTCGGCGAAGGTTATGTGCTCGACAGGAAAGAGAGCTGGCGTGGATCGGCCGTGATGCGCCATGCGAACGGGGACAAGATCATCATTTCACGGAAGCCCGACGGACATTACACGTTTTTCTCGGTCAGGTCCGACGGAGATGCCGGCACAATTATCGACTTCATTCAAAAGCGGAAAGGTCTGAGTCTCGGCGACATTCGGAAGGAACTGCGCGGGTGGCTGGGAATACCAGCGGCAGAGCTGCCACACCTGCCGGAGCTTCCCAAGACGTCAAAAGATCGTGAGGGGGTACAGGAGCGCTATGCCTCGATCATGGTTGCGCAGCGGCATCCGTATCTGGAGCGCGAGCGCAGCATCCCGGCAATGGTCCTTCAATACTGGCGCTTCAAGGGCAGGATCAAGATCGATCAGCGCGGGAACGCCGTTTTTCCGCACTTCGACAAGGCCGGACTGTGCGGCTACGAACTGCGGAACAGGGACTTCAAAGGGTTCGCCAGTGGCGGCACGAAGGGCTTGTGGCTTTCGAAGACCGGCTCGACAGACCGGCGGCTGGTCATCTGTGAATCGGCCATCGATGCGCTTTCTTTTGCGGTGCTGTTCCCGGACGGGCACGCCCGCTACGCTTCGATTGGCGGCAAGCTGAACCCCACGCAACCGGATTTGATCCGGGCGCAGATAACCCTGCTGCCTCAAGGGGGGGAGATTATTGCGGCGATGGACTCCGACGATGCGGGAGGGCAATTGGCACGAGCAATTCAGAAGTCTTTCACCGACGCAGCCCGTCCCGATCTGACGTTCCGGCGCCAAGAGCCCGCAGGTTTCAAGGACTGGAACGATCAATTGCGGGCTCGGCCAATGGCCCCCCTGCCCCGTTGCGATATGGAGCCGTTTGTCGCCTAACGGAGACTAACGAGATCAGAATGCCTCCCCCGGAATTGGCTGCGATGGTGTTAAATGGACTCATCGGTAGGCGGCTCCTGAATGTCAGGGAGACGGCCCAATACCTCGGCCTCGAAGTGGACACAATCTACAAGAAAGCCCGGTTGCGGGAGCTTCCCTGCGTCAAGGTTGGTCGAGCGTTGCGGTTCGATTTGAAAGCGCTGGAGCGCTTCGTTGAGCAGCACACAATCGAAACCATTGACTGAAAGGAGAAGCATGAGTGTCTATTCACAAGAAGTCCGATGGAAGTCTTGAGGTCCGTTGGAGGGAAGGAGGCAGAAACAAGAGCGTGCGGGTCCACGGCGCGTACGAGCTTGCGAAGAAAATCGAACGGAAGAAGATGTCGGTTCGCGATGAAAACCGTCATCTCGATATCAAGCGGGAGGTCAACTTTCGGATGTCAGCGTTGATTGATCGGTACTGGACGCATTACGGTGTCAAGAAGCGTTCGGCCAGCCGGGAGAAAAGCGTTTTGGACGGCATTCGATCCGAGTTGGGCCGCTCTTTCGTTCGGGAGATTGACGGCGACGCCGTGGGGCGCTGGTACGAGAATCTCACCTCGGTTCGCGATCTGTCGCCGGGGACAGCCGTGCGGCACTTCAACGTCATGCACCACATGATGGAGAAGGCCTCGTCGATTTGGTCCAAGGATACCGGGATCGACCGGAACCCCGCGGATCAGGTCGAGGTCAGGCGACCTGACGACCAAAGGGACCGTTACCTTTCCGAAGACGAGCTTCGGAATCTTAAACGGGCGCTCGACGAAAAGACGTACCGCAAGGGTACGCATTCAATCAACAGGACGTTCTATCGTTTAAGGCTGATCGTGCTCATCGCCGTCACAACCGGAATGCGGGTGGCGGAGATCTTTGGCCTTGGGTGGTCGGACGTGATGTATAGCGAGGGGCTGTTGGCGGTGAGGACGAAGCTGAAGGGCGGGAAAATGCGTTACGTCCCGCTGCTTCCTGAACTCGCCGGCGAGCTGCGGCGGTTTCCCGCCGTGATTGGTGAGGATCGGATTTTTCCGCCGAAACCAGGGGCAACGAGCGGACGGCAGCGCGTGGAGGGAAGTTTCGAAGACCTGCTTGAAAGAGCCTGTATTAAGGGTTTCCGCTTCCACGATCTCCGTCACACATTCGCGTCCTGGTTCATGATGAACGGCGGCGATCTTTACGAGCTCGCTAAAATCCTCGGCCATTCGAATATCAAGATGACCGAACGCTATGCGAAGCTGGCGCGGCAACACATCGCCAGAACCGGCAGCACGGCGCGGGAAATCTGGAAGCGGATGGAGATTTGCGACAAGGCGAACGTCGTTTGACGATGTTCGCGTATAGTTCGCGCGACTGAAACTTTAGCTCTCTGACTGCTGCTAAGTTGTTTAGAATGTGGTGGCCAGGGACGGAATCGAACCGCCGACGCCAGCCTTTTCAGGGCTGCGCTCTACCAACTGAGCTACCTGGCCGGGAGGAACTTACGAAGCCCTCATATTTTATCACGCGACGCTTTTGAACCGCCATGATTGCGACCATTCCCGCGCCGTTCGCCACCAGAACCCCGTCAGTGCCATCCCGATCGCGATCAGCCCGGCCGAGAGTCCTATCCATAATCCGGGCGCGCCCATCCCGCGCCCGAAACACAACAGCGCTCCCAACGGCAGTCCGATCACCCAGTACCCGATGAAGTGGCACACCATCGGCGTCCGCGTATCACCGGCGCCCCGCAACGAGCCGGTTACAACAATTTGCAATCCGTCAAAGAGCTGAAAGAACGCCGCCACGCGCAGGATGGTCGCGGCAGTGGCGATCACCGCCGTGTCCGGCGTAAACAACCGCGCGATCCACTCGGGCACAATCAGCAAAACCATCGCGGCCGCCGACATCACCGCCGCGCCCAGCCCCAGGGCCGTCCACCCCGCGCGAGCAGCCGCATGCCGGTCTCCACGCCCCAATGCGAATCCCACTCGCACCGCCGCGGCCGAACTGACGCCGAGCGGCATCATGAACGTCGTGCTCACCGTGGTCAGAGCGATTTGGTGTCCGGCGAGCACGGTCGCGTTCAACCTGCTCACCAGTACTGTCACGGTGGCGAACACGCCGATCTCGACCGCCATCTGCCCCGCCGCGGGCGCTCCTAGTTTGAGCAGGGCCCACATCCGCGCCGCATCCGGCCTCCAGGAAATTCGTAGAACTTCCGGATCATGCTTCAACAGAACATAGGCCAGCGCACCAGCCATGTAGACGCGTGAAAAACACGTCGCCCATCCGGATCCCTCCGCGCCCAGCCGCGGCGCTCCCAAATGACCCAGAACCAGGATCCAGTTTCCGGCCAGATTCACCAGGTTCGCCGTGAGCAGAGTCATCATCACCGGCCGTGCGATGTGCAGCGCTTGCAGATATCGCCGCAGCGCGAAGTAGATCAGCAAAGGAGGCGCGCTCCAGATCAGGGCGTGAAGATACGGCCGAATCGCGCGCAGCACCGTCTGGTCGACCCCAAAACTCGGCAGGATTCCTTCCAGCGCCCAGATCGCGCCCATCACCAGAGGGATCATCAGCACGGCCATCCATACACCAGACACCAGTGAGCGGTGACAATCTTCGCGGTCCTCCGCGCCGAAAGCTTGCGCGACTAATGTATCGAGCCCGAACAGCAAACCGCCCGCGCAGACCGCAACTCCGTAAAATACGATCGCGCCCAACCCCACCGCGCCGATCGCTTCCGCACCCACGCGGCCCACGAACATGGTGTCCACCACGCCCATCGCCATCCAGCCTAGTTCGGCGAGTACCAAGGGGCCCGCCAGGCGGATCATCTGTAGTAGTTCTTCGCGCACGAGACCTTATTACTTCCCGATACAGAACGTCGAAAAAATCCGGTTCAGGATGTCATCGGCCGTAGTCGCGCCGGTGATCGCATCGATCGGCCGCAGCGCGGCGTAGAGGTCGAGGAGAAGCATCTCATGCGGGATGCCGATACTGGCCGCGGTACGCGCCTGCGCCAGTGCCTCGGCCGATTCCTGTAGGAGTTGTTCATGGCGAAGGCTGGTGATGAACCCGCCTTCCTGCTCCAGCCGGCCCAACGGCGCGATCGTTTCCATAATCGCGTTCCGCAGTTCTCCGATTCCCGCGCCGGTGAGCGCGGAAACAGGCAACGCATCCGGGACGCTGGCCTGGCGCGCGAGATCGGACTTGTTCGCCGCAACCAGAGCTCTTCCTTCCACGGACGCGCGCTGGATCAAGGCTTGGTCCGCATCCGTCAACGGCTGCGACGCGTCCACCACCACCAGCGTCAGATCCGCGTCTGCCATCGCCTGATAACTGCGCTCGATACCCAGCGACTCCACCACGTCCTGTCCCAAACGGATGCCAGCCGTATCCAGGAGCTTCACCGGAATTCCGCCGAGTGAAGCCGTCTCTGACACCACATCGCGCGTAGTTCCGGGGATCTCGGTCACGATGGCCCGGTCTTGCTCCAGCAACCTGTTAAAGAGGCTGCTCTTGCCGACGTTCGGCCGCCCGACGATGGCCAATGTGAACCCATCATGCACCAGCTTGCCGTAGGCGAAGCTGGCCGCAAGCGCCGCGATCGCCGTGATGATCGGCTCCAAGCGCCGCAGAATCTCCTCCGCCGGAGCGACGCTGATGTCATCCTCCGCGAAATCGATTCCAGCTTCAAGCAGCGCGATCAGCTCCAGCAACTGTTCCTTGACGGGCTTCAGCCGCCGCGAGACCGATCCTTCCGCCTGCTGCGCGGCGATGCGGGCCTGATACAGCGTAGTCGCATCGATAAGATCGCGGATCGCTTCGGCTTGCGGCAGATCGATGCGGCCGTTGAGATACGCGCGCAGCGTAAACTCGCCCGGTTCCGCCAGTCGCGCGCCCGCCTGGCAGAGACGCTCCAACGCGTAGCGCAGAACCACGGGCGATCCATGACAGGCGATTTCGACCACGTCTTCGGCGGTGTATGAACGCGGTGCGGCGAAATAGGTGATTACGACTTGATCTACAGCATGGCCGTCAGCATCGGGCAACATCGCGAGCGCCGCGGCCCACGGTTTCCAGTCGCGCGATTCCTCGGAGAATCGCAGGACGCGTTCGACTATCGCGCGCGCATCGGGGCCGGAGACGCGCACGATACCGATCCCGCCACGGCCGGGAGGCGTAGAGACAGCCGCGATCGTGTCACCGGTGCGCACGAAAGAGATTGTAGGCCACTCGCTAACGCTCGTGGTTCTGTGCTTTCCGAACCGCGACCAACAGGAAGCGGCCTAACTAGAACCTGCGTCCGCGATCCCCGTCGCGACGAGGGCCGCGCGGACCGCCACCTGGACCACCGCGACGATCGCGTCCTCCGCCAAAAGGACGGCGGCCACGAGGCGTATCGTCCTCGGGACGCGGACGCGGCGGACGAATCGGCTCGGGCAAAACCTTCAGGTCCGCTGGAACCACTACCACTTGCCGGATGGGGCCCTCGCCCACGCTCTCGCTGCGAACTTCGGTCTCGCCGCGCAGAGACAGGTGCAGGATGCGCCGTTCGCGGCTGTTCATGGGGCTGAAGTGGAACGGCATGCGCGATTTCTTGACCCGCTCGGCAGCCGCCTGCGCGCTCATCCGCAGTTCCTGAATACGCAGCATGCGATGGTCGTTGGCGTCGAAGCACAGCAGTGAATGTTCCTCCGGAGCCATCCCCAGCGCTTCGCTGGTCAGTTGCTCGGTCGCGAGAAGCAGTTCGGCCTTGTTCGCCAGCAACAAGTCCACGTCTTGGCCGCTGAAACGCACCAGGACTTCTGGATTCTCGAAGTCCGGATGCACCGTTTCCCCGGCGCTCACCGCGTAGGTCAGCGCAAAGCCAGAGCGGCTGATCATCAAATCCAGGAACTGCCGGATGCGCGGCTCGGAGTCGGCAAGAGTAAACTTCTTTGACACCGTGTCAGGTCCTATTTCTTTTTCTTTTGCGGCGGGCTCGGGACAGCTACCGCTGGAGCAGGTGTGCCCCGGTTGAGCAACCACTGCTGCGCGACACCCACCAGACCGCCGGTCAACCAGTATAGTACCAGTCCCGCCGATTGGTAGTAAAACATGTAACCCAACACCAGCGGCATGAACATCATCATTTTCTGCTGCGCCGGATCCATGCCCGGGCTCGGTGTCATCCTTTGTTGCACGAATTGCGTGACCACCAGCAGAACCGGCAACGCGCGGATGGCCAGCGTTTCGGGCTGCGAAAGATCGTGCACCCACAGCCAGCTCGCCCCGCGCATCTCGATGGCCACGCCGAGCACGGTGTAGTAGGCGATCAGGAACGGGAGTTGGATCAGCATGGGGATGCAACCGCCCACCGGATTGACCCCGTTCTTCTTGTACAGATCCATCACCTCGGCCTGCTGTTCCTGCTTGCGGGGATCGCGCATGGGCAGGTCTTTATACTTGGCGTTGATCGCCTGGATCTGCGGCTGCAGGGCCTGCATCTTTTTCGACGACCGCATGCTCGTAAAACGCAGCGGGAACAACACCATGTTGATGCCAATCGTGACCACCACGATGGCCCAGCCAAAATTTTCGCTGGTTACGTGTTTCGCGGTCCAGGTCAGGACAAAAAATAGCGGCTTGGCGATAAACCCGAACCACGTTCCCCAGTCGATCAATGTGTCCAGCTTGGGGTTTACTGAGCGCAGGATGTCGGAATCCTTGGGACCAATAAAGAGGCTGAACGAGTTCAGCCCGGAACCGCCTACGCCGGCGCCAATCCGCTTCTCATCTGCCCCGGTTGCGCTTAGGATCGGATCGGAATAGGTGGTTGCACCCAGCCCGGCGCCTGCTGTGGGGAGAACCACGGCTGCGAAATATTTATCTTCGATCCCGGCAAACGAGTACTGGCCGCTAGTAGTTACCGGGCCCTTGTCCGCCGCTTTCACAGCGTTCTTCACCAGCTTGGAGTTCGACTCATCGTAATACAGGGTGCCTTCCACGCTGGCCGGGTTCACGATGGTCTGATCGCCAAAACCGCCCCTCCACGTGAGTTCATGCGGAAGCAGCACGCCGTTATCGGTCACCTGGGACGTGATCTGCACCAGGTAACTCTTGGGCATGAACTGGAAGGTTTTCTTGGTGGCCGTGCGCCCATCCGAGTACTCGAACGTTACTCCGAGATCGCCCGCCCGCTCCACCTGAAAGAGTCCGTTGTTAGGATCGTTGGCCGGCGCCTGATTGCGGAAGCCCACCGCGAACGGCGCCGGAACTTTCTGCAGCGCCTTGGTATTCACCAGATCCAGCGGCTTCCCGTTGCCGTCCTTGTACGCTTTAAGAATCCAGCTCCGAACCACCGCGCCTTGATTCGAAAATCGCACGCGATAAAGATCGGTCTCGATGGTGAATTCTTCCGCCTGGCTGGCCTGTATCTGCCCCGGCACCGCGATGGCCGCCTGGGGAGGAGCAGTTGGAATCGGCTTTGGTGTTTCGACGGCAGTTTGCGTGGTCTGCGCCGGAACGGTTACGGGCGGATTCACGGGCTGCGGCGGCTTGTAAATGTAATTCCAGCCCACCAGGACGATCCCCACCAGCACAAACGCGAGGAGGAGCCGTGTCTCGGTTGTCAGTTCCTTATTGGGCATTACGGAAGAGACCGAGCGTCCTTAGCGGACCGGGTCGAAACCTCCTTGGTGGAACGGATGGCAGCGCGACAGGCGGCGCAGACCCAGGCCCACGCCTTTCACTACGCCGTGCTTTTCGATCGCGTCCTTCATATACTCCGAACACGTCGGGTGAAAGCGGCACGCCGAGGGAAGCAAGGGAGAGACGATCAGCTTGTACGCCCGAATGAGCCCAATCGCGATCGCGCGTGACAAGCCTATCTGCTGTTGCATTGATCGATCACTTTCCTGAGAGCCCGCTCGAGGTCCGTAAAAGGCGCCGAGAGCGCCGTGCGCCGAGGGTTGATAACGATATCCCACTGGGGATTGAGATCCGTCCGGTGCAGACGGAACGCCTCCCGCAAACGCCGCTTGATGCGGTTTCGGACCACGCTTCCGCCAATCGCGCGGGGAACAGTGAGTCCCAGCCGCGCTCCTGAACGTTTGTCGTCCGGTCGGTCACCTTCCCGCGCGAGGCAAAAGGCGGCGAACAGGGGGCCGGAAACGCGCGTGCCATGGTCATACACTTTTCGGAAGTCGGCGGTGCGCAGAGCCCGGGGTAACGGAGAAGACACCGGAGAACAAACGGGCGCGCCACCGCCAGACGGATCAACTGGCTTTGGCGTAGCGGACGGCCTTCTCGTCGCTTACGGTCAACTTGTGACGGCCGCGGGCCCGGCGGCGCGATAACACGGCCCGGCCGTCTTTAGTCTTCATGCGCTCACGAAATCCGTGCACTTTGGCGCGCTTGCGATTATTTGGTTGAAAAGTCCGTTTCGGCATATTGGCTTAGCGCGTACATCGCCCAAAGCGAAGGCGCCTCTTTCGATGGGGTCGTTTCTAGACCAACCTAGTATAACAAACGGATCGCCCCGGCCCAATGTTCCTTGTTTTCAATATGTCTTAACATGGGCCGATGCCCAATAACCTCACACACTTCGCTATCAATGCCGACGATACGGCCCGGGCCCGCCACTTCTACGAAAACGTCTTCGGCTGGCAGTTCCAACCCTGGGGACCGCCCGATTTCTTCCAGATCAGCACCGGGGACAAAACCACTCCGCCCATACAAGGCGCGCTTCAAAAGCGGCGCGAGATCGTTCCGGGGGCGCGGATGATCGGTTACGAGTGCTCGTTTTCGGTCGCCAATGTGGATGCCATCGCAGCGGCGGTAGAGGCGAACGGAGGAACCATCGTGATGCCCAAAGTGGCCATTCCCGGGGTGGGACGGCTTATCTTCTTTAAGGATACGGAGGGCAATATTGCCGGGGCGATCGAGTTCGATGCGGCGGCGTAAGGCCACTCGCTATCGCTCATGGTTCTGTCTCGGCTGTACCGAACCGCGACCGGCAGGGAGCGGCCAAGTTAATTAGAATCCCGCCAGCAGCTCGAAATCCACGTTTCCGCCGGATAGCACGATCCCCACGCGCCCCAACCCCTCGGGCAGCTTTCCGAACAGCGCCGCCGCGGCGCCCACGGCCCCACTGGGTTCCACGAGGATTTTCAGCCGCGTCAGCAGGAACTTGACTGCGGCTCGGATCTCGTCATCGCTCACCAGCACCACGCGCTCGACGTTCCTCTGCAAAATCGGGAAGGTAAGGGCTCCCGGAACCGGGGTGCGCAGGCCGTCCGCGATCGTATCCGGCGGCGGGATTTCGATCCGCTTTCCTGCTTGGAGCGACAGAAACGCGTCGTTGCCTTTCTCCGGCTCGACGCCGATCACCCGGATCCCCGGCCGCAGGTGCTTGGCTGCGATGGAGCAGCCCGACATCAGCCCGCCACCTCCAATAGGAGCGACCAGGGCGTCCAGATCGGGAACTTCTTCCAGTAGCTCCAGCGCCGCGGTTCCTTGTCCCGCGATGATCCAGGGATGGTCGAACGGCGGCACCAGCGTGGCGCCGGTTTCGGCCGCGATGCGCGCTCCGATGGCCGCGCGGTCGTCGCGGAAGCGGTCGTACTCGACGATTTTCGCTCCCTGTGCTCGCGTCGCTTCGAGCTTCGAACGGGGCGCGTCTGCCGGCATCACCAGCGTCGCCGGAATTCCCACGAAGCGGGCGGCGATCGCCACAGCCTGGGCGTGGTTGCCCGAGGAAAACGCGACCACTCCTCGCGGGAGATCCGCTTTGGGAATCGAAAACACGAAGTTCGACGCGCCGCGGATCTTGAATGCGCCTCCCGTTTGGAAGTTTTCGCACTTGAAAAACGCCGCGATCTTTGCTTCGGCGTCAAACCCGTGGGAACGCATCACGGGCGTCCGCTTGGCGATTGACTGAATGCGTACGGAGGCTTCGCGGATATCGTGAAATGTGACGTCCGTAGTGACGGTCTCAGTAGCCGGCATGTTTGTCCACCAGGTTCAGCAGCGGCTCGTTTGCCTGAAAGCGGCGCAGGTTCTCGAGGAAACACTCTACCGCCAGATGAATAAAGTCCTGCACGTGATCCGCGGTGTGCGGCGAAAGCAAGACGTTCTCCAGCCCGTAGAAAGGATGCCCCCGCGGAAGCGGTTCGACCGCAAACACATCCAGCGCGGCTCCCCGGATCTTTTCGGTTTCCAGCGCCTGCACCAGAGCCGGCTCATCGACCACGGCTCCCCGGCCCACGTTGATCAGCACGCCGGAAGGCTTCATGGCGGCGATCTGCGGCGCGCCGATCATCCCGCGCGTCTCCTCGGTCAAGGGCGCAGCCAGCAGCACGTAATCGCTCGCGGCCATCAAATCATTGATTTGCGCTGGAGCGAAACTCTCGTCCACCAAGGGATCTTGATTGAACAGCTCCGGACGCCGCCGCAGCGCGACGATCCGCACGCCAAATGGCCGCGCCAGTTCCGCCGCCGTGCTGCCGATCCCGCCGTAGCCCACGATCCCCAGCGTCTTGCCCTGGATTTCCTCGGTAGTGAACGCCTCCCACACGCCAGCTTGCTGCTGCCGGACCATGCGCCGCATTCGATAGGCGAAGTACAGCATCGCTCCGATGGTCCACTCGGCGAGCGGCCTTCGGAACACACCGCGTCCATTGGTGAGCGGCAGGGGACTCGCCAGCACCTCCGGGCAGAGCACGTTATCGACGCCGGTCCACAGCGAGTGAATCCAACGCGCGCGCTTAGCCGGTGGGATCGCCGCGCTCAATAAGGGCGGATTCGACGTTCCGTTCACGATGACGTCGGCTTGCGGAGCCAGCTCGCGGACTTTTGCCGCATCATTACTGACCAGCACGTTTATACCATCCGACCCGAGGTTTCCCAGCAGCTTCAACCACGAAACCTTGGGATCGGCCAGCACCAGCAAAGTCAAAGACATGCGCACCCCTCAGAATAACGTGTCAAACTGGGGACGTGCCTGAATTTTGCACCTGCGGCGCGCAACTTCCGCCCGACGCGCGATTCTGCCATAAGTGCGGCAAACCGCAGCGTGAAGAAGATGTGCCGGTTGAAGAGCAGCCGATCATCGTCGCGCCTCCGCCGCCAGTAGCGGCCGAGCCTCCTCCCATCAGCTTTCGCAATGCGACCGCGGTTCGCGTGGCGCTGGCGACAGGGATCCCCATGTTCCTGGTGTCGGCTGTCGCTGGGCCCTTGGCGCTGGCGGTTCCCCTGGCCGGAGGATTCTTCGCCGTCTATCTCTACCGCCGGCGCACCGGCCAGAAAGTCACGGTGCTGGCTGGGGCTCACCTGGGATGGATCTCCGGCATCATCGTTTTCGCGATCGTAACCGTGGTCCTCACAGGGGTGATGCTCATGCTCTCGCAGCCGGAATTCGTGCAGAGCATGCGCGATCAGATGGCCAAGATGTCGTCGGTTTCTCAAGAGGAGCTCACCAAGCGCATCGATCTCCTGCGGACTCCGTCCGGCCTGGCGCTGGGCCTGTTTGAAACTTTCGTGTCCTACACGGTGCTAACCGCTCTCGGCGGCGCGGTCGGCGCGAAGATTCTGAACCGGAACTAAGGACGCCCGCCGCACCATCGCCACGCCCGCGAAAATCACCGCCATGGCTCCGGCCTCGCGCAGACCGAATCGCTCACGGTAAACCCACCACCCCAGGAAGACCGCCACCACCGGGTTGATATAGGTGTAAATCGATGCGATCGCCAGCGGCAGCCTGCTGATTACCAGCGCATAACAGCTATAGCCGACGATGCCGCCGAAGATCGCCAGGTACACGATCGCCCCCATGCCGCGCGCGGTCCAGTGCGCCGACGGCAGCTGGAACATGCTCGGAAGGAGCAACGCGATTCCCGTGCTGAGCTGCTGCACGCCGCCGATTACGAACGGATGTGCGCGCGAGCGCCGGTTGCGCTGCAGCAGTGAACCGAGGGCCCAGCTCGCGCCGCTGAGCTGCAGGAGCAGGAACCCCAGAACAACGGCTCCCCCGGAAGCGAACGTATGCTGCGTAATGGCGGCCCAGGCGTCCGGCGCGATCAGCAGAAACACACCCACGAAGCCCAGTAGTAATCCCCGGATAGTCGGCCCGTGAAGTTTTACGCCACCGGGTAGCAGTGCGTCGATCCCCACGAACCAGAACGGCGAAGTGGTTACGAAGAGCGAGGTGAGACCGGTGGGAATCCATTGCTCGACGATGGCCAGAGTGCCATTGCCGACGCCGATCACCATCAGGCCGTAGCCGGCCGTGATCCACAGGTCTCGACCCCGCGGGAGATGCGCCCCGATCATCGCCGCCACGCTCAGCGTGACGGCTCCCGAAATCAGGTTTCGCAGACAGACGAGAAGCGCGGGCGAAAAGGAGTCCAGCGCGATGCGGATTCCCAGGTAGGTGGTGCCCCAGAAGAAACACACACAAATCAGCGCCAGATACGCCGTAAAGTGTGGATGATCCCGCAAGGGTTAGTTACCATATTAACTTGATTCTTACGCTCACCATCAATCCCGCCATCGATCGCACCATCATTTCCGACCGTCTCGCGTTTGAAGATCGCGGATACATTTTGTCCCGCGGCGAGGTCGCCGGAGGCCGGGGCGTCAACGCCTCGCAGGTGATTCACGCGTTCGGCGGAAAAACGCTCGCGCTGCTGACTTCCGGAGGCGAGATCGGCAAGCGCATGGAACACTTCCTTGCGGGGATGGGGTTCCCGTTCGAAGTAGTCCGCGTACACGCGGAGGGGCGCGCGAATCTGACGATCTCGGATAAGCAGGGTCTCACGATTAAGCTGAACGAAATCGGCGCGCCACTGGAGGAGAAGGAAGTGGTCGCGGTACGCGACCTGGTTGAAGCGCGACTCAGGAAGGCCAGCTGGCTGATGATCTGCGGCAGCACCCAGCCCGGCGTCCCGCCGCAGTTTTACTCGGAAATCATCGCCCTCGCCAAGAGCCGCGGAGTCCAGACCATGCTCGACACGGACGGCGAAGCGCTGAATCACGCGCTGGAAGCCAAGCCATCGGTGATCTCTCCCAATCAACAGGAGGCTGAGCGCCTGCTGGGGCGAGCCATCATTACGCGCAGCCAGTCCCTGGAAGCCGTTAAACGGATCCACGACATGGGACCGGAGACCGTGATTCTATCTCTGGGCAGCCGGGGTGCGATCGCCTCCTCCCCGGACGGAATTCTGGAGGCGCTGCCGCCGCGGGTGGAGGCTCTCTGTCCCATCGGCGCGGGAGACGCGCTGGCGGCTGCATTTGTCTGGGCGATGGAGAAGAAGAAATCGTTCACGGATGCTCTACGCTGGGGCGTGGCGGCAGGCACAGCCACCGCATCGCTGCCGGGGATGAGCTTCCCGACTCTGGATCAGACCCGGGCAATTTACAAACAGGTGGAAGTTCGCCCCGCGGGTTAGTCGCTTGTGGCGCACGCACTCCTGCGTGCCGTATCGACACTCGTGTCGATACCTGAATCCTTGCGTCGAGAAGAGTCTCGACGCGGCACGCAAGAGTGCGTGCGCCACTATTTCTTCTTGCGTTTCTTGAAAAACGGATTCGGCGTTCCCGACCGCGTGGCGATCATAGCCCCGAACATCACCAGCAGCGAGACCAAAGTCGCGATGGAACCGATCACTAAGTAGTCGGTATCCTTGAGCGGCGCCGGCATGATCCCGACCATAACGGCCGCCACTGCGGCAAATACAAAGACACCGCCTAAGACCAAGAGTGTCGGCCGCATTAGTCGTACTTCTCGTAGAAGATTTGCTTGCGGTCGAATCCCTGGCCCTTCAGAACGCCGCGGACCTCGTCCACCATTTCTTTGAGTCCGCACAGATAGAAGTCCACATCACGCCGCTCGCCGATAGCTTCCGCGAGATGCGTCTGCACGCGGCCCTGGCGTCCTTGCCAGCCGGCGTCCGGCCGCGTCAAGGTCGGCCAGAATCGAAAGTGTGGATAGCGTCGCGCCATTTCCTCGAATTCCTCACGATACAAAAGGTGCGACTCATACCGCACGCCGAACAACAGTGTGAAGGCGGGCGAGGAGGCAGTCAAGTGCGCTTGCAGTATCGACCGGAACGGCGCGATACCGGTACCGGTGGCGATGAAAATCGAATCCCGCGGAGCCTGCTGCCGCAGCACGAACATTCCCAGCGGCTGGCGCATTTCAATGCGGTCGCCCGGCTTCATTTCGAACAACCGCGGAGAAAGATGACCGGGCTCGACGCGGTTCAGGCACAGCTCGAACCGGTTGGTTCCCGATGGCGCCGAGGCCAACGAATAGGCACGCGTGATTTCCTTGCCTTCGATCACTTCGGTGAAAGATGTGAACTGTCCCGGCACGAACCCCAGGCGTTCCACTCCCAGTGCCTCGAATTCAAAATGCCGTACGCCGGGTGCGATCTCGCGCGAGGCGATTAGCTTTGCTTCCATTCTTATCTTATTTAAGATGCGGCGAGCGCTCTGTCCAGTAGCGCCTCCACCATGGCCGGATGCTGGTCGAGCGGCGGCGTCACTTCGATCGTCAGTCCCGGATGCGCGCTCTTGACCTTATCGATCAGCCGCGGCAAATCGCGCTGCAGGTGCAGCCCGAGCGTCAGGAAATACGGCACCACCACCACGCGCGAAACATTCTTCGCGAGCGCCTCGAGTGCTCCGTGCAAATCCGGCTGACCGCCTTCCAGGAACGCTGTCACAACCGGATTCAGTCCCCCGCGTCGTGCCATCTCCGCCGCGACAACCCGAACCGCATCGTTGGCGGACTCTATGCTCGATCCGTGCGCGAACACGACGTATCCCGTTTGCATCAAGCCACCACCGCTGGCGGCGTCTGTACCGGAAAATACGTGCGCAGGAAATCGAAAAACGCGCGTCCGCGACGCCTGCCGTTGTTGTGCTGCAACTCGAGCCTTTGCAGGAACACCAGCGAGCCGAGCACGTCGGCGTCTCGCAGAGTCTGCATACCGCTGGTTTCGGCCAGCTTTTTGCGGAGCTCATCGATCGCCTCCTTCAGCGCTTCCTGGATCTCGGCTGCGTACGGATTGTTCGGCCGCGTTTCGTAAATCAAACCGGACTCCAGTGTCCGATAGGTTTTGATGAGCGACTCCAGCCCCTCGCGCGCGTCGCCGTCGACCGATTTGCGCGCTTCCATCACCCGCGCCAAAGCATTCCCCAGCCACATCACCACGTGTTCCTGCTTGCGGATGAAATCCTCGCTCACATGGATGTCCTTGTTGGGAAGACTCTCTTCCGTGATCGGAATCGGCCGGTCTCGCAATCGCGCCTCGCGCAGATACTCGCAATCCTGCGGGCAGTCTACGGTAACTTCACGTTCCGTGCCGCAGCACACGGGACAGATTTCGCCCTCGACGCCCGGACAGTGCCGTTTCGCGCGCCTTTTTTCGCACAATTTGCAGGGAACGTTCACGCTGGTTTATCGAACTGGTTTATCGAATGCGACATCTTCATCGTATCGTATGAGGGCGTCGTATCATCGAAATGTGCCGCGTACCGATCTGTACTTAAAAGTGGAGCTCGATCTGGATTCGAAAGAAAAGCCCGAGCGCGTGGCCGCCGAGATCTGCCGGATCATCCGCAGAGTCTACGGCGTCCGCAAGGCAGAAGTATCCAGCATGGTGGAACGCGATGAGTCGTAACGAAAACAGTGTTTCGTCCATCCAAACTCCTAGTACGATGAATTTAGGAGGAACCCGATGAAGCTCGAATTGATCGCCGCCGCCGTGACACTCGGTGCGGGATTGTTATCCGCCGCCGAAGTGCCGGAACGCCTGGAGGCCGCCGTCGATTCTTTGAAAGAAGTGATGGGCATCCCGGATAAGTCCATTCCGCAGGACCTTCTCGAACGTGCCCAGTGCATCGTGATCGTTCCCGGTTTGAAGAAGGGTGCCTTCTTCGTCGGCGCTAAGTACGGCAAGGGTTTCGTCAGTTGCCGCCGCCCCGGTGGCGTGGGTTGGTCCGCGCCCGGCGCGGTTCGGGTCGAGGGCGGGAGCGTTGGTTTTCAGTTCGGCGGTACCGAAACCGATGCCTTCATGCTGGTGATGAATAAAAAGGGAATGGACCGGCTGCTCTCAACGAAATTCACTCTCGGCGGCGACGTTTCCGTGGCGGCTGGACCCGTAGGCCGATCCACACAGGCGGAAACCGACGCTGCCCTGACTGCTGAGATCCTCACCTGGTCGCGTCAGCGGGGTCTCTTCGTGGGAGTGTCCTTGAGCGGAGCCACGCTCCGCGAAGATTCCGACTGGAACATGGATCTCTACGGCAAGAAGATCACCAATCGGGAGATCATCATGAAAGGCGCCGTCGAAGTCCCCAAGGCAGCGGAAGGCCTGATGACCGAGCTCAACCGCTATTCCAGCCGCAAATAGATAGAGGATCGTAAGTAATATGTCCGATTCCGAAATTCCAGCGCGCATGCGCGACGACTGGAACGCCCGCGCCCGCGAAGACGCCGCGTTCTATGTCGCCTGCGGCCGCCGCGATCAAAGCGACGCGGATTTCTTCGCCACTGCCACTGAGGTCATCAACGGCCTGGAACTTGAGTTGCAGCGGGTCCCGCCGACGCAGCGCAGCACCTGGAAAGCGCTCGAGATTGGATGCGGCCCGGGCCGGTTGATGCGCCCCATGAGCCGCCACTTCGCGGAAATCCACGGAGTGGACGTTTCCGATGAGATGATCGCCCTGGCGCGCGAGCGGCTCCGCGATACTCCTAACGCGCATCCGCATGTGAGCGATGGCGCGAGCCTGGCCCAGTTCCCCGACGAGAGTTTCGATTTCGTCTATTCCTATGCCGTGTTCCAGCATGTGCCCAGCCGCGAGGTCATTTACGCATACATGAGGGAAACCCATCGCGTACTGAAAACGGGCGGCTTGGCCCGGCTCCAGTTCAACGGAATGCCGGCCGCCGAGACTTCGTTTAATACGTGGTCGGGCGCGCGCGTCACCTCCAGCGAGATCCTCGAATTCACGCAAATGCACGACATCCAGCTGTTGGCCCTGGAAGGCACCGGGACACAATACATGTGGACCACCTGGCGGAAGCAGCCGCATGGCTGGCAAGCCGAGCAGGACCAGCGCGAGTTTCCCGATACCACCTCGCACGTCCGGCGCGTTACCAACGCTTACAGCACGGAACCGGGAGCGCCGTCTCGTGGCCGCTATGCGTCGATTTCTCTGTGGGTGGAAAATCTTCCTCCCGAGGCGGGACTTCACCACCTGCGTGTTCAGGTAGGCGATTCGCTGGGAACGGTCACCTACATCCGCCCGATGATGAAGGACGGTCTGCAACAAGTCGGCGTGGTGCTGCCGGAGCTGGAGGCGACGGGACTGCTCCCCATCGAATTACGCTGGCTCGAGGAGCCTATGGCTCCTTTGGCTACCTTGCGGGTAATACCGCCAGGGCCTTCGGTGCCGTGCATTCGCTCGGTCACCGACGCGATGAATCTGGTGGCCGACAAGCGCATCGAGACGCGCCAGGTGAAGGTGATTCTGGAGGAAGTCGCGCGGCCGCATGAAATCGAGGCGTCGGTGGGCGGCCTTCCGGTGGGCGACCTGGAGTTTCTGTGCATCGACCCGCGGCAGCAAAGATTCGACGTGAATTTCCGCCTCCCGGAGGATATCCAGCCAGGACGGCACGAGCTTCGAATACGCTTCGGCCGGCGTCAGCTCGCGCCGGTGATGTTGGAAGTTACTTCGTAACGCTTTCCTGAGCTTGCTTCGCGCGATAGTCGCTCCAGCCCTTCCAGCCCAGGTTTCCGCCCAGAACCACGAGTGCCAGGCACAGCACAAAGCGCAGTTTCCTCGAAGGCAACCTCGATGCCAGCAACCCGCCTGCTAAGGCTCCTGCCGCGCCGCCGATCAGCAGCTTGATCAACACCGGGCCATTCAGATCGCCCAGCGCCGCGTGAATCCCACCACCCACTGTCGATAACACCAGCCCGAAACTCAAGTCCGTTCCCACCACCGCGGCCGGAGCCAGCATAGTCATGTTCATCAGGCATAGAGCGCCCAGCGCGCCGGCCCCCGCGGATGAGAAACCGACCTCGATGCCGATCGGTAAGCCCACCGCGGCCAGCCAGGGAGTCCGGTCATGCCGGGTAATATTGGAAAAACGAAAAAGATTAATCGCCGCGATACATACGATCGTGAAGCCGACGAATGCGGTCAGCAGATCGCTCTTAAAGCCTTGCAGCAGCAGCGTGCCGATGAGCACTCCTGGCAGGCCGGTCGCCATCAGGAAGCCGAACGCGCGCCAGTTCACCTGCTTACGGGCGATGTAGAGCGGCGTGGTCAGGATCTTCACTGCGGCCCCGAAGATCAGCGCCGTGCCCACGGCCTGCTTGGTCGGCATGCCGATCAGCAGGATCAGCAGAGGCGTGGTCATAGAACCCGCGCCAACTCCGGTGATCGCGATAAAAATCGCGATGATGAACCCGAGGGCTATCTCCATTCGATTACTTCTCTTCTTGAATGTGGATGCCGCACTCGAGCTTGCCCTGCCCCTGCCATCGGCCGGAGCGAGGATCGTTAGGATCGAGCGGCAGTTTCGTGCAAGGTTTGCAGCCGATGCTGGTGTAGCCCAGATCGTAGAGCGAAAGCTCGGGGATGTTGTGGGCCTGCATGTACTGCCAGACGTCGCGCGTGGTCCAATCCGCCAGCGGGCTGATCTTCTGGATCGCTTTCCCGCCGGGCAGCTTGAACGGTTCCACCTGCTGGAGATTCGCGCGCGTGGGCGATTGATCGCGCCTGAGCGCCGTGAACCATGCGTCATATGGCTCCAGGCCGGCGAACAGCGGCTCGACTTTGCGCAGCTTGCAGCAGCGTGTGGGATCGGTCTGGTTCAGAATCCCGAACTGCGATTCCTGGTCGGCCACACTTTGCTTGGCTTCGAGATTAAGTAAGTTGAGTTTCCACTCCGCCGTCAATTTGTCGCGATATTCGATGGTCTCCGGGAAGTGATATCCGGTCTCGAGGAACAGTACCGGGATCCGCGGCTTCTGTTCCAGCAGCATGTGGACCAGCACCACGCACTCGGATTGGAAGCTGGAGGTGATGCAGGGCGCCGTGGCTTTGGCGAGGATTCCGGAAATGAGTTCCCGGGCCTGTTCGGTTTTGGATTCCAGTGTCGTAGCGCTCATTTCAAAACGCCTTTTAGTAAGCCGCGCACCACTTCCATCGCCTGCGCGTCATCGGATGGCAGATTCAACTGAGAGCCCTCGGGAACCGCCGCGCGAACCAGCCGGACCAATCGATCCGCGGCGTCTTCGAGCGACCCTTCGGCTTCGGCCAGAATCATTCCGGCGCCCGCCGTGTGGTTGGTCTTCCGATCGATCAGGATGAAGCTTCCGGTAACCCGATTCTCCTGATACGGATCGAAGAACAGTGGCTTAGCCGTGGCGATGCGCACCACCCCGATCTCATTCATCGCCAGACTAGTGGCCGGTTCGGTTTCGAGTGTCGCGACGTTCACCAGATGCCGCACGCCGTCCACTCTCGCCGGAACGGTGTGCGAGGTGTGCTTGACCAGATAGTCGTGCGCCGGATCGAGCGGGTGCGCGTCGAACCAGACCATGGTCGCGTCGAAGATGCGGGCCGACTTCGGCGGCGTTCCCGATGAAATCATGTCGCCGCGGCTGATGTCGATTTCGTCCGCTAGCGTTAGCGTGACCGACATGGGCGCATGCGCCATCTCCAGGTCGCCGTCGAACGTGACCACGCGTTTTACTTTCGAGCGCCGGCCCGAGGGCAGCGCCTGCACTTCGTCGCCCGGCCGGATGGTTCCAGAGGCTATCTGCCCAGCATACCCGCGAAAGTTCTGATCCGGCCGAACCACTCGCTGCACAGCCATGCGGAAGGGCGCCCGGATCATGTTGTCGGCGGGATCCACAGTTTCCAGATATTCGAGTAAACACGGGCCGTCGAACCAGGGCATGTGCGAGCCGCGATCGACCACGTTATCGCCCTTCAAGGCGCTCAACGGGAGAAAATAGTAATTCTTGGTGCCGATGCGCTCCAGGAACGGCTCGAATTCAGCGCGGATGCGGTTGAAAACTTCCTGGTCATACCCCACCAGGTCCATCTTGTTCACCGCGATCACGAAGTTCGGAATGCCCAGCAGAGTCGCGATGAAGGCGTGCCGGCGCGATTGCGTGGTCAGTCCGCGATGCGCGTCCAGCAGGATGATGGCCAGCTCAGCCGTGGAAGCGCCGGTGGCCATATTGCGCGTGTACTGCTCGTGGCCGGGTGTGTCGGCCAGGATGAACTTGCGCTTGATGGTCGCGAAATAGCGGTACGCTACGTCGATCGTGATGCCCTGCTCACGTTCCGCGCGCAGCCCGTCGGTCAGCAGCGAAAAATCGATCTCGCCACCGCGGACCGCCGACTTGAGCTGGTCTTCGTAAGCGCCTTTAGCGTCGTGCAGCAGGCGGCCGATCAGAGTGCTTTTGCCGTCGTCCACGCTGCCCGCCGTGGTGAGGCGCAGCAGGCCCTTGGACTCCTCGGCGGCAAGGAATTCCTCGATATTGAAGGACTGCGGGGTGGTCTGTTGCACGAGCGTAGCAGCAGCCATTCTAGCGCGACTCCTCCCCTAAACCGAACCGCGAACGCCAGTGAGCGGCCATCAGAAATATCCTTCCCGCTTCTTCAATTCCATCGATCCTTCGCGGTCGTGATCGATCACGCGATTCTCGCGCTCCGAATTCCGCACCGCCACCAGCTCCGCGATGATTTTCGGCAGCGTATCGGCGTCCGACCGGATCGCGCCGGTGCAAGGCGAGCAGCCCAGCGACCGCATCCTGCACCGGACGGTTTCCAGCCGATCGCCCAGCTGCGGTTTCACGAAATCCTGCTCGGGCATGACCAGCGAATTACCCCGCACCAGCACCTGCCGGTCTTTCGCGAAATACAGCGGCACGATGGGAATATTCTCCACGTGGATGTACTGCCACACGTCCATCTCGGTCCAGTTGGAAAGCGGGAACACGCGGATGCTCTCGCCCGGTTCTACCCGGCCGTTAAAGATGTTCCAGAGCTCGGGACGCTGGTTCTTCGGATCCCACTGCCCCAGCGAGTCGCGGAAGGAGAAAATCCGCTCCTTGGCGCGCGATTTTTCCTCGTCGCGCCGCGCCCCGCCGAACGCCGCATCGTAGCTGCCGGCGCGCAACGCATCGAGCAACGCTTGCGTCTTCAGCAGCCCGCAGCAACGCTCCGTCCCAAGACGGAACGGGTTCGCGCCGGCGGCCAGGGCGGAGGTATTCGAGTGCACGATCAGCTTCACGCCCAGCTCGGCCGCGAACCGGTCGCGAAATTCGATCATTTCTTTGAATTTGTACGTCGTGTCGACGTGCAGCAGCGGAAACGGGATGGGACCGGGGTAAAATGCCTTCTGGGCCAGCCTGACCATCACCGACGAATCTTTGCCGATCGAGTACAGCATCACCGGACGCTGAAACTCCGAGGCCACTTCGCGGATGATATGAATGCTTTCAGCCTCTAAAGCTTGTAAGTGACTGAGCCTGCTCACGTAGCTAAGTATAGCACGAAAGTCACATTGTCTATCATGAATGTGGTGATTCCCAAAAACTGCTGATTCGTCAGTGGCATACAATGACTGGTGTGTTTTCTGATTGACACCTCCAGATGTGGGGGTTAACATGGCCGACAGCGGAATTCTCCAGGACCGGGTGAGTTTGAAGGATTTCCGCCCCCCGCAGAATCAAGAGAGAGGCGTCTGACATGGGACAATTAGGGTTGAGTGTTGCTATGAAGTTGAAAGACGTTCGGAGGCCCATACCCGTTCCGGAGCGGATCGGGGTGGTTTTCCCGCGGTACTTCACCGCCCGGCTAGAGCCCGGGAAGACCCCTTATGACGACGTGCAATGGGAGCTTCGCAACGCCACCATTGGCAACGATAAGGGCGCGGTCATCTTCGAGCAGCGCGACATCGAAGTGCCGGTGGATTGGTCCCAGACGGCCACCAACATCGTCGTCAGCAAGTATTTCTACGGCAAAATGGGCTCGCCGGAGCGCGAAACCAGCGTCCGCCAGCTAGTCTCCCGCGTGTGCGACACCATCGCCGGCTGGGGCGCCGAACAGCGCTACTTCAAGACCCCCGCGGACGCCGAGAATTTCCGCTTCGAGCTCACCCACCTGATGCTGACCCAGAAGGCGTGCTTTAACTCGCCGGTCTGGTTCAACGTCGGCGTGAAGGAGCCGCGCGGCTACGGTTTCTACTACGACGAAAAGACCAACGCGGTCCAGAAGTTGAACCAGGGCGAATCGCGCCCGCAATGCTCGGCGTGCTTCATCAATTCGGTGGGTGACACGCTGGAATCGATTCTCGACCTCGCGAAAACCGAGGGCATGCTCTTCAAGTGGGGATCGGGTACCGGCACGAACCTCTCGACGCTGCGGGAAGAGAACGGGCTGCTATCGAGCGGCGGACGCGCCTCCGGCCCCTTGAGCTTCATGAAGGGCTTCGACGCCTTCGCGGGCGTGATCAAGAGCGGAGGCAAGACCCGCCGCGCCGCGAAAATGGTGATCCTCAACGCCGATCATCCTGACATCGGAGCGTTCATCTGGTGCAAGGCCAAGGAAGAGAAGAAAGCTCACACGCTGATCGACGCGGGCTATGATTCCTCGCTCGACGGCGACGCCTACAGCTCCATTTTCTTCCAGAACGCCAACAACAGCGTGCGCGCCACTGACGAATTCATGGAAGCCGTGGAATCCGATTCCGACTGGTGGACCAAATCGCGCGCCAACGGGCAGCCCGTGGACCGTTACAAGGCCCGCGACCTGATGCGCCAGATCGCCGAAGCCACCCACCAGTGCGGCGATCCGGGCATGCAGTTCGACACCACCATCAACCGCTGGCACACGTCTAAGAACACTGCGCGCATCAACGCGTCGAATCCCTGCTCGGAATACATGTTCCTGGACGATTCCGCCTGCAACCTGGCGTCCTTGAACCTGATGAAGTTCGTCGGCGTCGACGGCCAGTTCGACGTCGCGGCTTATCGCAACGCCGTGGACACGATCATCATGGCGCAGGAAATCATCGTTGATAACGCGGCGTATCCCACCGAGAAGATCGCCAAGAACTCGCACGATTTCCGCCCGCTCGGGCTGGGCTACGCCAACCTGGGCGCGCTGCTCATGTCCATGGGCATCCCCTATGACAGCGATCAGGGCCGCGACTGGGCCGCTGCGCTCACCGCCATCATGTGCGGGCAGGCGTATCTGACCAGCGCCGGTATCTCCGCCGATTCCACCGGCCCTTGCGAGGGCTACGCCGTCAACGAGGAGCCGTTCCTGGACGTGATCCGCATGCACCGCGACGCCACGCTTCGGATCGATAGCAAGCGCGTCCCCCAGGCTCTCTACGAAAACGCCCGCAAGTGCTGGGAAGAAGCCTACGACCTGGGCCGGGTGGCGGGATTCCGCAACGCCCAGACCACGGTGATCGCGCCCACCGGCACCATCGGCTTCATGATGGACTGCGACACTACCGGTATCGAGCCCGATCTGGCGCTGGTGAAGTACAAGAAGCTGGTCGGCGGCGGCGTCATCAAGATCGTGAACCAAACCGTGCCGAATGCGCTCATCAAGCTGGGCTACACCCCCGACCAGGTCAGCGCCATCGTCGAGCACATCGATTCCACGGGCACCATCGAAGGTGCGCCGCATCTCAAAGACCAGCATTTGGCCTGCTTCGATTGCAGCTTCCGCCCGCAGAACGGCAGCCGGTCCATCCATTACATGGGCCACGTCCGGATGATGGCGGCCGTGCAGCCCTTTATCTCCGGGGCAATCTCCAAGACTATAAACATGCCGGAAGAGTGCACGGTCGAAGACGTTATGGACGCGTATACCGAGAGCTGGAAGCTCGGATTGAAGGCCGTCGCGATCTATCGCGATAACTCCAAGCGCGTGCAACCCCTCAGTTCAGGAACAGCGAAGGGCGCGAAGGCGGCAACTGGACCCGCGGCCGTGGCGCCCATCATCAAGATCGAAGAGAAGATCGTTTACCGGCCGGTGCGCCGCAAGCTGCCCGACAAGCGGCACGCGATCACGCACAAGTTCTCGATCGGTGGCCACGAAGGGTACCTGACGGTCGGTCTCTATGACGACGGCTCGCCCGGCGAATTGTTCGTCACCATGGCCAAGGAAGGCTCGACGATCTCGGGCCTGATGGATGCCTTCGCCACCGCCATCAGCTACGCGCTGCAGTACGGCGTGCCGCTGAAGTTCTTCGTCGACAAGTTCAGCCACGTGCGTTTTGAGCCCAGCGGCTGGACCGGCAACCCCACGGTGCCGTACGCCAAATCCATCATGGATTACATTTTCCGTTGGATGGGCGCGGAGTTCATTGGCCCGGAGTACAGCGGAGGCGAGGCCGGCGAATCCCCCGCGCTCCGCGTCACCGAGCCCGATCCGCAGCAGGCGCTGCCGTTTTCCCCCGCGGTCGCCGACGCCCCGACGTGCTCGGAATGCGGCGGCCTGATGACCCGCAACGGGTCTTGCTATAAATGCGAAAACTGCGGTGGAACGAGCGGGTGTAGCTAATGGATAAGACGCGTGACCCCTCAAGCCTGGAAAAGCGTGGTTATGTTCCTGCTTCCGAGCAGGCTGTAAGGCAACCTACGCCATCGAATCAAGGTCCAACCGAACCAGCGCAAGAATCTAGCCAGCAACAAAGCACCCCAACCCATTCAGGGAGTGGATCGTCCGAGAAGTCGTAGTGTTCCTCGGTCTCACAGCCGAATCCTGGGGAATTATTGGTGCACTAGCGACAGCCATCGCGACTATCTTCGCTGCGATTGGATTATTTATGACAGGCGCCGGCATGCGCCAGAATGCTCTTGCTACTCAATTGCAGGTTTTGGAGGGCATCTTCCGAGATATCCGCGAGCTCGATCAGCGGTACTTGGCAAACTTCGGAGGTATGTCTGGCACAGAAAAGACCGCATGGAGCTCCGCATTCTTCAATACCGTGGAGTACCTTTGCTTTGTCGTCAATAACAAACTTGCCCGTAGGGACGCACTACAAGGCTTCTTTGCGGAAGCCCTCCCAAGTTGGAAGAGGACATTTGACGAACACGTAAGCCAAGGCATTCTCATAGATAAACCACACCACTTCAGCGAGTTCAAGCAAGCTTGTGTAACGTGGTCGACAGTGAGCCTCAGGAGGAAGTTCGGGAGATGGATTCGTTCGCTGCTAGCTGGAAAGCGCCCTGAAGACCGGTGAACCTGTCCCGGGCGACGCCGACATATCTACGCGACCCTCCGCGACACCGGCTTTGCAGTGATCCGGAGATCCACCCCCAGACCAGCATCGCTCGACATGGTCACCAAAGTGTCGAGCGAGAAGCGGCTGATTTTACCCCGCAGCAAGTCCGACATGCGAGGTTGAGTGACTTTCAGGCGCTTGGCTGCCTGAGCCTGCGTGAGCCCTTCCTTCTCGACTCGACGAACTTGCGCAGCGCGGTCATCAGTTGCGCCCGCATTTGCAGGTTTCGAGCCTCCGCAGACGAGAAACCTAAATCGGAAAATACGTTTCCTTTACCCTTGTGTAGCCTTCATGTTTCCGCCATTCCATCGCTGCACGGTAACGCCGCCGTCCCAGCTCGATATCTGCGTCCCGCGTCTTTTGCGTCTTCTTCTGAAAGCAATGTAAAACGTAGATCGCTTCCTCAAAACGGGCCACATAGAAAACCCGATACTCTGAGCCCGCGTGAACCCGAATCTCCATTGCTCCCGGCCCTACATCCGGCATCGGCCGGAAATCCGTCGGCGTATCGCCACCCTGAACCACTTCAATTGATAACCGATATCCGCCCGAGCTTCAGCGGAAAACCGGCGGACACGATCCAGCGTGTCACCCATCCAGTGGAGTGGCGTCAGTTCGCCCAACGCTTAATTATATCCAAACTTATATATCGGCGTCAGCTCGACTAGGCCGCAATCCGGTTCTTGGCGCGGCACGATCGATTCGGCTTTGGTGGGGTCCGCCTTTCGAGGCCGCAGCCGGGCTTCTGCCCGGCCTCATCGTGCTTTGCAGAGCGCCGGCTGGAAAGCCGGCGGCAGGCTAAAAAGCCTGACCCCACACCAAGCAAGCCTTCCAAGTCATTCAGTAGCCCGCCAGGGAACCAGGGGGACGTCGGACCCACGATATCGATCAGGAAATCGATGTCGCTCCCCTGAGACACCTCCCCGCGCACAACCGACCCGAAAGCACGAATGTTTCCCGCGCCGTGCTTGGCGGCAAGAGCCCGGATTTCAGACTCTCTGGCTCGGATCGCTTCGAGCGGGCTTCCGCCTCGGGCAAACCCAACACTCTTGTATCTTAAGCAAGAAAAGCCCCGACCGTCAGATTAAGGATTGACAATCATCTGCCAGATGGCATACGATCACGTGGTCCGTTGTCGGTCTGCTCGAAGGATCGGCGACTTGTTGCTGCAAAAGGGGAAAACGAATGCGCTTTTGGTGTCTGTTGTCCGCACTATGTCTGTGCTCGGCGGCCGCGTCTGCTCAAACCGCCACGGGCACCATCACCGGGACTATTTCCGATCCGGCCGGCGCCGTGGTCGCCAATGCTCCTCTCGAACTGAAGAACAGTGAAACCGGCACGGTGTACCAGACGGCCACCAGCTCCACCGGCAATTACACGTTCTCGCAACTGCCAGCGGCCACCTATCAGTTAACGGTGAACGTGCCGGGATTCAAGACCCACGTTCGCCAAAACCTGGGCGTCCAAGCGGCCCAAACCATCCGCATTGACGTGGTACTCGAGGTGGGCACGTCCACGGAATCGGTCACCGTCTCGGCGGAAGCCTCCATGCTGAGCACGGAGAGCGCCGCGGTCAATTCCAACGTCACAACGGACCGCATGAATTCGCTTCCGATCCTGGGCGTGGGCGCGGCTACTGCCAGCACATCCGGGGTTCGCAACCCCTTGGCCGCGTCGGTGCTAACGGCCGGCGTCTTCTGGGTCCCTAACACTTCCATGCGCGTCAACGGCGCGCCGACCAACACGTTCGGGATCAAGCTGGATGGCCAGGACATCACCAACGGCGTGAACACCTCGACATCTCAGGCGCAGATGCAGCCCAGCGTGGATGCTCTTGAAGAGGTGGCCATCCAAGCCTCCAACTATTCCGCGGAGTTCGGCCAGGCGGGTTCCGGCCTGATCCAGTACACCACCAGGTCCGGCACTAACAGCTTCCATGGTTCGGCCTACGATTATTTCGTCAATGAAGCGTTGTATTCGCACGAAGACTACGACCATCTGCGCAACCGCAACCGGCGCAATGATTTCGGCGGCACGCTCGGCGGCCCGATCTGGATCCCCAAAATCTACAACGGCAAGGACAAGACGTTCTTCTTCTTTGGCTACGAAGAGTTCCTCGAATCCACGATCGTCAACAACGTTCTCGACACCGTTCCTACGCTGGCTTATCGCGCGGGTAACTTCTCCAGCCTGCTGGGAAGCACCTCGCTGGGGACCGATGGCTTCGGCAACAAGATACTTCAGGGAATGATCTACGATCCGACCACGGACCATACTTTTGCCGATGGAACCCGCGCGCGCCTTCAATTCCCCGGCAATCAGATTCCCCTGACCAGCTTCGATCCGTCCGCGGTGAAGCTGCAGAACCTGATCCCGCTGCCTAACCTGGGGCCGGCGAACCAGACCACCAATAACTACGTCAATCCGTTCCCCAGCAACCGGACCACCCCGATTCCGTCGCTTAAAGTCGATCACTCGATCAGTTCCAAGTTGAAGATCTCCGGCTACTGGTCCTCTACCAGCACCGAGGTGGAGTACTCTCCCGGCGGGTTCGCTCTCTCCGAGGGTTTCCCCGATACGATCACCGCCACGCGCGGCACTTATATTTATTCGCGCACCTATCGCGGCAACCTCGACTACACCTTGACACCCACCATGCTGTTCCACTTTGGCGCCGGCTACGTGGTTAACGATTTTCGTGACACAGCGCCGATCACGAATTTCGATATGGTCAAGACGCTGGGAATCACGGGCGGCACGCTTGGACCAACAACGGGCGCACGAGTCCCTGTTTTCGGACAGGGCGCGACGCCGCAGACTGGAACGCTCATGGGCCCGCTGAGCTTGGGCGGTGTGCAATCTCTGGGGCCATATACGGGGCAGGTGCGCGCTCTTCTCCAAAGACCCACCGGAAATGCCAGTCTGAGTTGGGTGAGGGGCAATCACAGCTACAAGTTCGGCGGCGAGGTGCGGTTCGACGGCTACCCTACGGTGACCAATTCGAATACCAGCGGCAACTTCGCCTTCAGCACGAATCAGACCGATGATTCGTTCTTTGCGAACGGGCAAGCCAAGGGCGGTTCCTTCACGGGTTTCCCCTACGCGAGCCTGTTATTAGGCGCTGTGAGTTCGGTGACCATCGCTCAGCCCGCGGATACGCGCGGCGGCCGTGGGTTCTACGCTTGGTTCGCGCAGGACACCTGGAAGGTCACTCGCAAGCTCACACTCGATTACGGCCTCCGGTGGGACCTGTTCACGTATCCGCGCGAACAATACGGCCGTTCGCCCGATTTTTCGCCGACTCTGGCCAATTCAACGGCGGGCGGGCATCCCGGCGCCACCATCTATGAGGCCACCTGCAACTGCCGGTTCGCTAATAATTATCCATACGCGTACGCTCCTCGCGTAGGCGTCTCCTATCAAGTGCGCCCCAAGACGGTGTTGCGCGGGGCCATCGGTCTCAGCTACTCGATGTCCCAGGGCGGCGGGCAAGGCTCCGCGGGCGCGAATGAGACCGTGACGAATCCGACCTTCGGCGCGCCCGCCATGACTCTGAGCACAGGAATTCCACTGTCACCGGTTTGGCCAGATCTGCGGGCTAACTTGTACCCGTCTACCGCGACCAGTATTACGGCGGGCCCGCCAGCAGTCGATCAGAACTATGGACGTCCCGCACGCATGCTGCAATATAGCGTCGGCCTCCAGCGCGAGATCTCCAGGGATCTGGTCGTGGAAGCTAGCTACGTCGGCAACCGCGGCGTGTGGTGGCGAACGTCCTCCTTGCTCGACTACAACGCGCTGACGCCGCAGGGCCTGTTGAGTCAATACGGTCTGGATTGGAGCAATCCCGCCGATCGCGCGATTCTCTCGGCGCCGCTCAATTCGGCGGCAGCGGGACGCTTCCAGAACAAAGTTCCCTACGCCGGCTTCCCGACGACACAAACCGTCGCGCAATCGCTGCGCCCCTTCCCGCAGTTCACCAGCTTGACCGCAACGGGAGCGCCGTTAGGCAAGACCTGGTATGACTCGCTGCAATTGAAGGCCACCAAGCGCCTCTCTCATGGCATCAACTTCACCTGGACCTACACCCGCTCTAAGGAACTTCAGTTGGGCGCCGAGGACTATACCGGCCTGGGTGTGATCAACGACGTCTTCAACCGCAATGACAACAAGCAGTTGTCGGCCTCCTCGCGGCCGAATTGGATGACACTCGCCGCCAATTACACAACGCCCCATGTGAGCCAGAATCGCTGGCTGAGCTTCGCCACGAAGGACTGGATGCTCGGCGCCGTGCTGCAATATGGCAGCGGCTTGCCGATTCAAGCCCCACTCAGCCCGAACAACAACAATTCAGCTACGCTGCTGCGCAGCACCTACGCAACGCGCGTCCCGGGAGTGCCTCTGTACTTGGTGGATATAAACTGCCATTGCTACGACCCCAGCAAGACGCAGGTGTTGAACCCCGCCGCGTGGACCGATACTCCTAACGGAACATTCAGCCCCTCGGCGGCTTACTACAACGACTACCGCTATCAACGCCGCCCGTCGGAACTGGCGAGCTTCGGCCGCACATTCCGCATCACGGAGCGCACCTCGCTTGCGATCCGCGCGGAGTTCAACAACGTCTTCAATCGGACTCTGCTGCTGGGCGCGACGGCTGGGACGTATGTGAATCCCAGCACGGCGTTGAATACTCCCATCAAAGCCGGTCCCGATGGCCGTTATATAAGCGGCTTCGGAACCATCAACACGACGGGCACGGTCAGCGGAGAACGCCAAGGCACGCTGGTGGCGCGCATCACGTTTTAATACAGCTCGGAGCCGGGTCTTTTTCCTTCCCCGGTGGTATTATGAATTGGATTCCGCCCCCTACTGGAGGAACTTCAATATGTCCGACCAGATCAGTCGACGAGATACCTTGCGCATGGGTTTAACCGCCACCAGCCTGCTGGCTCTGGCGGACTGGGCCGTGCCCGCCCTTGCCCAGGGCGACACCGACGTTCCGTTTACCGACCTTCCCAACAATTTCAATCCGGCTGGTGTCCCCGGCGCGGCAACCCGTCAGCTCGACATCCGCAAGATCGACGGCATGCTCACGCCCAAGGACCAGTTCTTCACCACCCAGCATTTCACCAAACCGGAAATCGATCCGGCCAAGTATCGGCTGAAGTTCACCGGAATGGTCAACAAGCCCGCCGAGTTTACGCTGGCCGACCTGAAGGCCATGAAATCGGTGGAACTGGTCAACGGCTTCGAATGCTCGGGCAATAGTCCCCGCGCGATACAAGGATTGTCTTCGTGCGGGAAGTTCACCGGTGTCCGCCTGAACGCAGTGCTGAAACAGCTTAGAGTAAACCCCAAGGCGCGGGAAGTGGTCTTTTTCGGTTACGATCACGGCTCGGCCGACGTCGCGTTCCGCCAGCAGACGCTCAAGCTCGATCAGCAGTTCGGACGCAGCGTCACGCTCGAGAACGCCATGAAACCCGAACCTCTGATCGCCTACGCGCTCAACGGCGAACCCCTCACGCTCAATCAGGGATTCCCGGTGCGGCTCATTATGCCAGGCTGGTATGGCGTTGCGAATGTGAAGTGGCTCGCCGAGGTCCACCTCCAGGAAGACCGGTATCTCGGAAATTATCAGGCCCGCTGGTATCGCACGATATGGGGCGATGGCGGAACCGGCGACGTGAGCGATCCGCAGACGCAATTCGTGGAAACCGAAGTCACCCGCATGCGGCCCAAATCCGTGATCGCCCGCGTGCGTAAGAGCGGAAACTCCTACCAGGTTCTGGGATTCGTGCTGAACGACGGGACGCCCCTGAAATCGGTGGAAGTCCAGATCGACAACGGTCCCTGGCAGAAAGCGACGCTCGATTCCGCCAACTCGCAATTCTCCTGGAAGCTGTTCACCTATAAATGGGAGGGCGCTCTTCCGGGCCCGCATACCCTGGTCTCGCGCGTGACCGATGCGAACGGCGAAGTTCAACCGATTGCGGCTGACCTCTCCAAGAGAAAGAAAACCTTCCTGGAGGACAACTCCCAGTTCCCGCGCAAGGTGATGATCAGTTGAGCCGCCAAGCCTACTCGTGGATTTGGTGTTTGCTGGGCCTGATGTTGGCCGGGAGTGTGACCGAGTCCCGGGCGCAACTGGCGCCGCGGAAAGCCGACGAATGGGTCACTACGCTAGAGGGGCCGCAGCGGGTCGCCACTCAGAAAATCGATGAGGTATTGTCCAAGCTTTCCTTGAAGCCCGGCATGATCGTGGCGGACATCGGCGCCGGATCGGGCCTTTTTTCGAGGCCTCTGGCCAAGGCCGTGGGTCCAACCGGGAAAGTCTACGCCGTGGATATTCAGCAAGACCTGCTGGACTATATCAACAAGCGCGACAAGGAAGAGAACATCCGCAACATCCAGACGGTTCTGGGCGAGTTCAATGATCCCAAGCTGCCGGCGCGAAACGTGGACCTGGCTTTCATCAATGATGTGCTGCACCACATCCAGAATCGCGGCGCCTACTTGAAGGCTTTGGCGAAGTATATAAATGTGTCCGGGCGGATCGCGATCATCGAAATGAACAAGGACGATCCGAACACGCCGCACAAGAATCAGCCGGAACTGCTGGTGGGACGCGACCAGATCGAACAGTGGATGTCCGATGCCGGCTTCAAGCTGGTTCAAGAACACGCGGACTTGTTCCCGGGTACCAAGTGGTTCCTGGTGTTCGGGAAGAAGTAGCCATCCGCAATCGCGAAGAACCCGGCGTTCGCGCGATAATGGAGAATATGTCTACGGTAACTAGCAAGTCTGCCCGAAATGTCTCCAAGCCTTTGAGTGAGAACAAACACCTTCTGAAGTGGGTTGAGAAGATGGCCGAACTCACCAAGCCGGAGAACATCCATTGGGTGGACGGATCACAGGAAGAATACGACGCCCTCTGCTCCCAAATGGTTGAAAGCGGGACGTTTATCAAGCTGAACGAAGAACTCTGGCCGGGTTGCTATTACGCCCGTTCGGATGCCAGCGACGTCGCCCGCGTCGAGGATCGCACCTTCATCTGCTCGCTGTCGAAAGACAACGCGGGTCCGACCAACAACTGGGTCAATCCCCTGGAGATGCGCCGGAAGCTCAAGGAACTCTTCAGCGGCTGCATGAGCGGACGTACGATGTACGTTCTGCCCTTCAGCATGGGACCCGTAGGCTCGCCGATGTCCCAGATCGGCGTCCAACTGACTGACTCCCCGTATGTCGTGGTCAACATGCGGATCATGGCGCGTATCGGCAAGCCAATTTATCCGGAAATCGACAAGGTGGACACGCGCGTGGTGCCCTGTCTGCATAGCGTGGGGATGCCGCTCGCGCCTGGCGATCGCGATGTGCCGTGGCCGTGCAACGAAGAGAAGTACATCGTACACTTCCCCGAAACGCGCGAGATCTGGTCGTACGGCTCCGGTTACGGCGGCAACGCGCTGCTGGGCAAGAAGTGTTTCGCGCTGCGCATCGCCTCCAACATCGCGCGTGACGAAGGCTGGATGGCCGAGCACATGCTGATCCTGGGCGTCGAGGATCCGCAGGGCGAAAAAACCTACGTGGCTGCGGCTTTCCCCAGCGCCTGCGGCAAGACCAACTTTTCCATGCTGATCCCGCCTCGCGGATTCGAGGGCTGGAAGGTCTGGACGGTCGGCGACGATATCGCCTGGATCAAGCCGGACGCCAACGGCCGCCTGCGCGCGATCAATCCCGAAGCCGGATTCTTCGGCGTGGCGCCGGGAACGTCGGTCAAGACGAATCCGAACGCTATGACCACGCTGGCCAAGAATTCGATCTTCACGAACGTCGCGCTGACGCCGGAAGGCGGCGTGTGGTGGGAAGGCATGACCGACGATCCGCCGGCCGAATGCACGGACTGGAAGGGCAACCGCTGGACTCCGCAGATCGCCAAGGAAACCGGCGCCAAGGCGGCACATCCCAACTCCCGTTTCACCGCGCCCGCGTCGCAGTGCCCGACCATCGATCCGGCTTGGGAAGCTCCCGATGGTGTTCCGATCAGCGCTTTGATCTTCGGCGGCCGCCGCGCGACCACCATGCCTCTGGTCTACCAGGCATTTAACTGGAGTGGCGGTGTATACACGGGCGCCACCATGGGTTCGGAAACTACCGCGGCGATCGTCGGGACGGTGGGCCAAGTCCGCCGCGATCCGATGGCCATGCTGCCGTTCTGCGGCTATCACATGGGCGATTATTTCCGGCACTGGATCAAGATGCAGCGCACCTTGACCGAGACGCCCCGGATCTATCACGTGAACTGGTTCCGCAAGGACGCCAACGGCAAGTTCCTGTGGCCCGGCTTCAGCGAGAACATGCGAGTGCTGAAGTGGATCGTCGATCGGGCACATGGACGCGCTCTCGGCCGCGAAACTCCCATCGGCTGGATGCCTCGTTATGAAGACATCGAGTGGGCTGGCCTGCCGTCATTCACTAAGGAACAATTCGACGCTCTGCAGGCTTTCGACCGCGCTGAATGGCGCAAGGAAGTGATGGCCCACGAAGAGCTGTTCCTGGCGCTCCACGATCATCTTCCTCCGGAAATGGTCTACGAGCGCGAACTGCTGATCTGCAGGCTGTAGAGGTTGCTGAAAAGGGGGACAGGCTACTCTGTCCACTCCCAGCTTGTGCGTGAAAACCGGAGTGTGCGGGAGGGGACAGAGCTGCCTGTCCCCTTTTTCATGCACCAATTCACCGCCACGCGAACAAGTGGATCAGCTCAATGACCAGGATCGCTACCACCATGGCTTCCAGCACGAATGCACGAGCCTGGTGGAACTCATTCACCATGACTTCGTAGAGTTCGCGGGCGATCCCGAGCTTCTGATCCACTAGATTGCGATAGTCCGGGACGCCGACACGGTTGGCCGCTACACGGTAGGCGCGCGCATAAAACATATCGCTCAGGAACTTGATGGAGTTGTCGGTCCGCTCGGCCAGCTCCCGGACGTCCAGGCGCATGGCGTTGAGACGCTCGGCTTCGCCCGCCATCTTCCAGCGGCGCAGAAAGCGCCCTCTGTGCCCCAGCATGCGATACACGTTGTTCAGCACGCGCGTGAGAACTTCGTCATAGTGGCGAAATTCCAGTAATTGGGTGTTTGCGTATTCCAGGAGCTGAATCGCGGGGGCGGCGCCTTCCGGCGTATCGTACACGAACGCCGCGACCCATCCAGCCACGATCAGGTCACTCGGATAGTAGGAGAGAGCGGCCTGCAACGCTTCGTTCTGTTCCGATGGCGATAGCGGCGAGGACTCCCCGCGGACGATCCGCGCGACTTGTTGTCCATGCTCGGCGAGCAAAGCGGCCGCGGTCGACGGCTGGCCCTGATCGTCCAGCGCCTCCCGTACGTGAATGATGTAGTAATCCTCGTTCAGCCAGGTTTCGTAAGGGTCGACCAATGCCGTTCGCACGCGCTCCAGATGGCCACGGACTATCTCGGACGTCCGTCTCTCGATTTCCGGTTCGGCCATCCACCGGCTGCACAAGCGCACCAGATCCTCCCAGTCGGCTTCAAAATCCAGTCTCAATTCGACGCTGACCACGCCGTACTCGAAATACTTGATGCGGGCCTGAAACTGTCCTCCGCTCACCGACGCGAGTTCCAGTTGCTCCACCACGGGCGGCCGCTCAAAGCGCACGTAGTCGGGCGCCAGGTGTTTGAACACGGGCTCCCGATGCGGCGCCTCCATACCCGCTAGGGACCGCAGGGTGTCCAGGCGGATTTGTTCCGCTACGTCGTAGAGGACCAGAGCCGAGAAAGAACCCCGGAGCGGAGGCATACCATCAGAGTATGCCTTCTAAGCGGAAGAGCGGTCAGTCGCCACTGGACGTATTCTTCCGGCCTCAGAACGTCGCGGTCATCGGAGCGACCGAGAGGCCCGCCAGCGTGGGACACGCGATCCTCGCCAATCTCCAGCAAGGGAAATTTCCAGGCGCGATCTACCCCGTGAATCCGAAGCACTCGACCGTGCTGGGCCTGACCAGTTATCCCAGCGTCGCGGCGATTCCCGGGGATGTCGAGCTCGCGGTGATCGTCACGCCCGCGCAAACCGTTCCGGGCGTCGTGAAGGAGTCCGCCGATGCCGGAGTCCAGGGCGCGGTCATCATCAGCGCGGGATTCCGCGAGACCGGCGAGACTGGAATGCTCCTCGAACAGGAGGTCCTGCGCGAGGCCCAGCGCGGAGGTGTGCGGCTTATCGGACCCAATTGCCTGGGTGTAATGAGTCCGCACGCACGTTTGAATGCCACCTTCGCCAGTTCCATGGCGCGCCCCGGCCATCTCGGACTGATCAGCCAGAGCGGGGCGATCTGCACCGCCATCCTCGACTGGAGCCAGCGGGAAAACGTCGGCTTCAGCGCCTTCGTGTCGGTGGGATCGATGCTCGATGTGGGCTGGGGCGACCTGATCCAGTATCTGGGCGACGATCCGCAAACGCGCAGCATCATCATCTACATGGAGTCGATCGGCGATGCGGGGAAGTTTCTGTCCGCCGCGCGCGAGGTCGCGCTTTCGAAGCCCATCATCGTGCTGAAGCCCGGCCGCACCGAAGCCGCCGCGAAAGCCGCCGCCTCCCACACCGGAGCACTGACCGGTCAGGATGCGGTGCTCGACGCGGCCTTCCGCAGGTGCGGAGTGTTACGTGTCGACACCATCGCCGAGCTGTTCGACTTATCCGAAGCGCTGGACAAGCAGCCTCGTCCGCGTGGTCCGAAACTGACCATAGTGACCAACGCGGGAGGCGCAGCCGTGCTCGCCGCGGACGCGCTGCTGGGGGCGGGCGGCCAGCTCGCCACGCTGTCGGCGGAGACCCTTCACAAGCTGGACGAAATCCTTCCGCCTCACTGGAGCCATCAGAATCCTGTCGATATTCTGGGAGACGCCAGCGCCGACCGCTACGCACAGGCTGTGAGTCTCGCCGCGCAGGATCCTTCCACCGACGGATTGCTGGTGGTCCTGGCGCCGCAGGCCATGACCGATCCGCTGTCGGTGGCGGAAAAGCTCGCATCGTTTGCCAAGCTCCCGAATAAACCGGTGATCGCGAGCTGGATGGGCGGCCAGGATGTCGCGGCGGGCGAAGCTGCGCTCAATCGCGCGCGCATTCCCACTTACAGCTATCCCGATTCCGCCGCGCGCGTATTCCAGTCGATGTGGCGCTATAGTGCGAGTTTGCAGGCTCTGTACGAAACGCCCGAGGCGTTTGAATCCGAGGATCCCGAGGCCGCCGCCAAAGCTGAAGCTCGCGCACAGGCTTCAGAGACCGTCGCGAAGGCTCGCGGTAAGGGCCGCACCTTACTCACCGAAGCCGAATCCAAAGGACTCCTGGCGGCTTACGGAATTCCCACCGTCGAAACGGTGATCGCCACCGGTGCCGATCAGGCCGTGGAGACAGCCCGGCGTATCGGCTATCCGGTGGTGCTCAAACTCCATTCCGAGACGATCACGCACAAGACCGACGTGGGCGGCGTGCAGCTCAATCTCTCGAACGACGATGCCGTCCGCAACGCCTACCAGACGATTTTCAATTCGGTCACGCGCGCGGCTGGCCCTGAACACTTTCTGGGCGTGACCGTTCAGCCCATGGTACGGGCGGACGGTTACGAGCTGATTCTCGGATCGAGCCTCGATCCGCAATTCGGACCGGTCCTGCTCTTCGGCGGCGGCGGACAACTGGTGGAGGTGTATAAGGACCGCGCGATCGGGCTGCCGCCGCTCAACACCACGCTGGCGCGCCGGCTGATGGAGCGCACCATGATTTTTCGCGCGCTGGGCGGTGTGCGCGGGCGGAAACCAGTGGACTTGGCTGCGCTCGAGCGGCTGTTGGTGCGCTTCAGCTATCTGGTGGTGGAACAGAAATGGATCAAGGAAATCGACATCAATCCGCTGCTGGCGGGCCCCGAGCAACTGCTGGCGCTGGATGCCCGCGTGGTTCTGCACCCGCGTGAAATGGTGCATCCACCCGAATCCGCGATCCGGCCGTATCCGGCGCAATACTCCCGGCCGTGGAAATTCGATGACGGCGAAGAAGTGCTGATTCGTCCGATTCGCCCCGAGGACGAGCCCTTGATCGTCCGGTTCCACGGCAAACTCTCCGAGCGCAGCGTCTACCTCCGTTATTTTCATTTGGTGAACCTCGCCGAGCGGGTTTCGCACCAACGCCTGGTCCGAATCTGCTTCAACGACTACAATCGCGAAATCGCTTTGGTCGTCGTACGCCGAAACGCGCCGGCACACGAAGCCGAGATCCTGGCCGTGGGCCGTTTAGTCAAAGCCCATGCCGCCAACGAGGCGGAACTTGCCGTGCTGATCGCCGACGAGTATCAGGGCCACGGACTCGGCACCGAACTGTGGCGCAGACTGGTGGAGATCGCCGGGGCCGAGAAAATCGATCAGGTGACCGCGGAAATTCTTCCGGAGAATCTTCAGATGATCGAGATCTGCCGCCTGCTCGGGTTCCGCCTGGAGCCGGACGGCGACGTGATCCACGCGGTATTGGATCTGCCGCGATAGCTAAGTTATTTCTAGCTGCGTTACTATGGCGCTGGGAGACGCATATGCGCTTTGCCTGGATACTCCTGACCGCGATCGCCGTGTTCGGCCAGAACGCCAACCACGATCTGGGTTACGACGATACGCCCATGCTTCCCGGCCTGCCGTTCCATGTTCACGATCCCGCGCGTCCGCATCCGCCTGTCGTGACTCCGGCCGCGCAGTCCGGCGGTGCGCCTTCCGACGCGATCGTGTTATTCGATGGCAAGCTTGTTGACGGCGACGCCTTATCTCAGTGGCAGAGCAGCAAAGCGAACTGGAAGGTCGCCGACGGTTACTTCCAGGTAGTGCCCGGCGCGGGCGACCTCGCCACCAAGCAGAAATTCGGCGACGTTCAGCTGCATGTCGAATGGGCCGCCCCGGTCGAAATCCGCGGCAACAGCCAGAATCGCGGGAATAGCGGGATCTTTCTGCAGGGCCGCTACGAAGTTCAGGTGCTCGATTCGTATCAGAATCCGACCTACGCCGACGGCCAGGCTGGAGCGCTCTACGGCCAGTGGCCGCCGCTCGCGAACGCGACACGCAAGCCCGGCGAGTGGCAAAGCTATGACATCGTGTTTGAGGCCCCCAAATTTGAGGGCGGCAAGCTGGTCAAGCCCGCATTCGCGACGGTGTTCCTCAATGGCGTGCTCCTGCACAATCACAAGGAATTGATGGGACCCACCGTGCATCGCGAGCTCGCGAAATACGCCGCACAGCCTGCAGAGGATTCCCTGGTGTTGCAGGATCACCAGCAGCCGGTGCGCTATCGCAACGTCTGGATTCGGCGGCTCGCCGCTTATGACCGGCCGGAGAAATAGTGATTAAAGTTCTGGCGTCGATATTGTTGACCACCCTCGCGGCAGCGGGCCAGACGCCCGCGCTGCGCGAGATCACCATTAACTTTGCTACCCGTACCGGGACCACCTGGCCGCTCTATATCGCCCAGGAAGGCGGCTATTTCGAAAAATATGGATTGAAGGCGAAGCTGGCCTTCGCGGTGCATCCTGCCGCTGTGGCGATGATCGTCAGCGGCGAAGCCCAGATGACCAACTATCCGCTGGAGCAAGCCATGCAAGCGGCTTCGAAAGACGGATCTTTGGTGATGATCGGCAGCCCGTACAGAAAGAGCCTGTTCGCGCTGATGGCGCCCGCGAGCTTTGCGAGCGTCCGCGATCTCAAGGGGAAAACGATCGGCGTCAGCCAGCTCGGCGACGCGCCTTATAACTATGCCGTCGGCTTGTTGTCGAAGTTCGGGCTGAGTCCCAGGGACGTCCAGTGGGTTCCTATCGGCACCGACGTAAATGGCCGGGCCGCGGCCCTTCTGAGCGGCCGTGTCGACGCCACCATGCTCACCGCGCCCATCTATTTCAAGCTGGAGGAGAAGGGCTACAAGAGCCTGGCCAACACCAGCGATTACGACGATATCTACGCGCCGACGGTTTACCTATACAAGAAGAGCGTTGCTACGGCCGATCCGAAGCTGCCCGAGCTGCTGATCAAGGTCCACGCCGAAGCCATCAAGCGCTTTTACGAAGACAAGGCTTTCGCGGTGAAGGCTTACCTCGCCTACAACAAGAATGACGATGCCGCCGATATCGCGCGAGTCTACGATCACTACGCCCGCACCAACACCTTCGAGCGCGTGCCGTATGTGAACGCTGCCGCCGTTCGCTATATGATCGATCATCCGGTGGACGCGCAATCGGCGGCGCAACTGAAGAAATTCGATTTCCGCACGGTGATCGATAACGCGGCCGTCGACCGGCTGGTGAAGGAAGGATTCTTCGAGAAACTCTACGGCCCCAGTATCAAGGCTGCAGAGGATCGCCAGGCCAAGACCGCTTTCCGCTAGCCGTTACATTCAACGTCAAAACAGCGTCTAATACAGAGCAGCCTTGACAATCTGGCCCGAAAATGTTGACCTGTAAGGTGCCCAAGGAGAACGCGTAAGGTGTGTAAGGAGAAGAAGATGCGCCGCGTTGCCGCCGTTTTGGCCTGCTTAGTCGCAGGCTCAGCCCTCACCCTGTTGGCCCAGGAAGGCCACCCTCTGACCGGAACCTGGCACGGAGACTACGGGACTTCGGCCGCGCAGCGGACCCAGTTCGTCTTCCTGATGCATTGGGACAGCAAGAAAGTAGAAGGCAAGATTAACCCGGGCGCCAACTCTATCCTCTTGAAGGTGGCTACTCTCGATGCGAGCAAGTGGATGGTGCATTTTGAGGCCGATATGAAGGACCCGGCGGGCAAGCCGATGCCCATGGTCTTCGACGGAAAATTGGATAATGTCGGGTCTTACAACCGCACCATAACGGGCACCTGGACTTCAGGCACTCAAAAGGGCGATTTTAAACTCACCCGCGATTAGCGATATCGCGATGAACCGAAATGTGCAGAAGAAGTGCGGCACTGTTGGGGATGAATCTGCTGTTCGCCGCAGCAGTGTTTCCCGCCAACCCTCTTCCCGATGGCCCCGGCAAGAAAACCCTGGAATCGGCCTGCACCGCCTGCCACACGCTGGAGATCGTCACCAGCAAGACATGGACCCGGGAGAAGTGGCTGGAAGTGGTTCAGAAGATGGACGCGCGGCTCAACAAGGAAGAAACCGCGGATGTCGTCGGCTATCTGGCGAGGCACTTCGGAGCCAAGGAACGTGGCAAGGAACTGGTAGAGGAGATTTGCAGTTTTTGTCACGGGCTGGCCAAGCTCAAAGGTCAGGAATACACCAGAGACCAGTGGGAGAACGTGACTAAAGGCATGATTTTCGAAGGCGCCCCGGTGACCGATGAGGAGTTCTCCTTGATCCTGGATTACCTCGCGAAAAATTTCGGACCGTCCCAACAAGAGATAGGGGAAAAGTGATGAGAAGCATTTTTGGATACGTCCTCTTGAGCCTGAGTGCAGCGGTTATTCCGCTGGCTGCGCACCACTCCATCGCGGCCGAGTACGACGACAAGAAACCCATCACTTTGAAGGGAACCGTCACCAAGTTCGACTGGACCAATCCTCACGTCTACGTCTATGTGGATGTCCGTGAAGCGAATGGCAAGCTCACCACTTGGGCATTCGAATTCAATAGCAAGCTGGATCTCAAGCGCAGCGGTAACGGATGGAACCGGGATGTGGTCCAAGTGGGAGACACGGTGACGGTCGAAGGAATCCTGGCCCGCGATGGCAGCAAACAGGCTAGCGGGAAATCGCTGACACTCGCGAGTGGGAAGAAAATCGCCGCGGCGCCGCCCTATATCAAGCTCGCGGGGGCGTCCACAGGAAAAGAGGCTCCCCGTTGGCCGAACGGGCACGTTCGTCTAGGCGTCACTCCGGGCGGAAAAGGATTTTGGGCCGATGCTAATCCGGGCGGTCTGTATGAGACCAGCGCCGGTAACATCCGCATGAACTATGAAGGCCTGCTAGCCAACATCGCCGATTCCTCCAAGGTGGCTCCGTTTCAGCCCTGGGCAAAAGCTCTCTACGAACTGCGCCAGCGCAACTTCCTGAAGGATGATCCCATGGCCTACTGCCTCCCGCCGGGCGGCCCGCGGCAATTCGAGGATCGCTACGGAGTGCAGATCCTCGAACAGCCCGACCGGCAGCGGATTTTTGTCATGTCGGCGGGTGGGAACCGCAATTGGCGTCTCATCTGGCTGGACGGACGGAAGAACCCTGACCCGGAAGAGGTAACTCCCACATACTACGGATATTCCACGGCGAAATGGGAGGGCGATACTCTGGTGGCCGACACCACCGCGTTCACCGAGCGTTTCTGGTTCACCAATGGCGGCCTGCCCCACACCGAAAATCTGCATCTGACCGAGCGCATCACCCGCCCGGACTTCGACACGCTAAAATATGAAGTAACGGTAAACGACCCAGGGGCTTACACGCGGCCTTGGACCGGCGGCTTTAACCTTTCGTGGGTTCCCGCCGATGTTGAGGAATATTTTTGTGATGAAAGCAATCACGAGACCGAGTCCTTATCAGGCAAACATAACTCAAGCACACCCTAAGGAGACATGACCATGAGACTGCGCGCAATTGCGATTTTGGGAGTAACGGGCGCCCTCTTAGCAGCGGCTCCGCTGCTGGCGCACCACTCTTTCGCGGCCGAGTACGACGCCAAGAAGCCCATTGAGCTAAAGGGCGTTATCACCAAGGTCGACTGGATGAATCCGCACGTCTACTTCTACATCGACGTGAAGGACGATAGCGGCAAAACCGCCAACTGGGCGTTTGAAATGGGTCCTCCCAGGTTGCTGGAACGCGGCGGATGGAAGAAGAACACCATGAAGGAAGGCGATGAGGTCATCGTCAGCGGGACTCTGGCCAAGGACGGCGGGAAGCACGGCAATGCGCGCTCCGTGACGCTCGCCAACACGGGGCAGAAACTGGGCGGCGCTTCGAGCGAAGGCACCATTCCGTAGATCCTTTCCTTGGGGCGGTCGATCCGTTTGGATAGGCCCGCACAGGGCCGAGTCTGCGAAGGCTCCGTTGTGCGGGCGAAGAAGTGGTGAGGAGGGTCGAAGTGCGAATTCGTTACATCTTCGGAATGGCGGCGGCCGCAGCCGTGGCGATGATCTTGTCATTGGCCGGGCCCTCCTTCGGGCAGAATCCCGCTGGGCAGGGCAAGGGTGACAATGGTGTCGGACAGGGCATCATCCCGCCTCCTCCGGGTCAAAATCCGGGCCAGCAGGGCCAGTTCGGTAAAGGCAAAGGCAAGGGCAAGCGAGCGCCTTCCCGACCGACTCCTCACGGCCCCGATGGGCGCGTGCTGTTCGGCCCGCTTCCCGGAGAAAAGGGCGTCTGGAACGGCGGCGCCGGCTCGACTCTCTTCAGCAGCGGACGCGGCGGGATCGACAACAACCTGGTCAACGCCCCGGTCAATCTCAAGGTTGAGGACGTACCTTTCCAGGATTGGGCGCGGGCGCTGTATGAATCGCGCCGTGCCAACAACACCGCGGACGATCCGCACGTGCGCTGCAAGTCATCGGGTGGGCCGCGGCTGTATCACACGCCGTACGGCTTTGAAATCGTCGACGTTCCCGAGATCGAGCGCATCTACATGATGGGCGTCGGCGGGCCGCACACGTATCGCACAATCTATATGGATGGCCGCGCACGTCCCACGGACATCGATCCAAGCTTCCACGGTTATTCGATCGGCCATTGGGAAGGCGAGAAGCTGGTGGTGGAAACCGCCAACTACAATCAGCGGTTCTGGATTAGCCGGGAAGGTCCTCCAACCACTGAGCTCCTTAAGATGACCGAGACCTACGAGCGCCCCGAATACGATACGTTGCGCTACATCGCGACCATTGACGATCCCGGCGCCTATACGGCCAAGTGGTCTGGCGGCTGGGCGATTCCGTGGAATCCCAACGACGAGATGTACGAGTATATCTGCCAGGAAAACAATCGCGACGGGAAGCACATGTATCGCGGGGACCTACCCTAGTTTAAGTAGGTGGGGTCAGCCTTTCAAGGCTGCAGCCGGGCTTCTGCCCGGATCTTATGGGGAACGCCGACTAGAAAGCCGGCGGCAGGCACGAATGCCTGACCCCACTTTAAGCCGCCCCAACCTCTACCTCGATCGTCCGGATCTTTGGGGGACGTGTCACTTGCGGTGGTTCGAAGTGCAGCTCCAGCGCTTCCTTCAAGTTCGCGAGAGCTTCTTCTTCGGTTTCGCCCTGGCTTGCGATATCGAGTTCGAGACACTGCGAGACATACCAGGTTCCGTCTTTCCAGACGGTCGCGGTGAATGGTCGCTTCATAGTCTCATTGTTTCACAGCGCCCGCCGAACCAGACGGTTGCTTAGTGTGCGTGCCTCACCGGATATTGGCCGGAACTCTGCCGGACCCCGGAATGACAGCGGCGTCGTGTACACCGATGTCAGAAGCGAAAGCCTCCATGAGCATCTTGTAAGCGCTTCGAATTTCTCCTGGGTCAGACAGCGCGTCGCCAAAGCACGAGTCCCAGTCTTTTTGCCAATCGTTCGGCCGAGCCTCACGACGGCGTTCAAACTGTGTTCGTAACCGCGCATCCTGACCCCAGCCCGTGTAAGTTTGGAAGCACAGAGCTTGGAATCGCATACATGCCTCGAAAAAGGTCTCGGTGAATAGCGGGGCGGCCAAATGAATCTTCTTATCGACGATACGCTTAAGAGCCACAACTGCAGGCGGATCGAGCTCTTTCCAAACGCCAACATAAGTAAAGTAACAAAGCAGATCGTTGAAATGCGGCGCGAGACCGTCATAGACTTCCAGGCGTCGTTCAACGAGTTTTTGGCTCCGCCATTGAAGATGTTCGAAGCGTTTGGTAACGCGGTGAATATAAATGCCAAGCAGCGTGATTGCTGATGGCGTGAGCAATCCAGCCACCAGCTTGGCGACTTCAAGCGAGTTCCAAGGTCCTGGGTTCATAGGATTCGGGAGTTCAGAAATATGATATGCCTACGGCCTATCGGACGCGCATAGCGAATCCGTACAAGGTATCACCGGCCCCGACGACCACATACTGAGCGCCGTCCACGTCATACGTGATCGGGCCGTTGGTCACGGACGTGTGCAGGGCGGCGTGCCAGAGCGGCTCGCCCGTAGCGGGATCGAGCGCCACAAAGTTCGAGCTTGGATCGCCGGCGAACAGGAGCTTCCCGGCGGTACTCAGCAGACCCGACCGCACGCCCGCGCCTCCGCCCGGCCACTTGTGGCTCCAGCGAACCTTCCCCGTCTTGTAATCGATCGCCTGCAACATCGCCTCGGAGGAGCCACCGCGATCGTTGCCGCCCCAGCCCTCGGGCTTGTCGTCGTCATCGTAGAGGTAATACACGCTCCAGGCGCGCGCGGCGTTGGCGTAGAACAGACCCGTCTCCGGGTTGAAGCTGGGCGATGGCCAGTTGATCGCGCCACCCTGGTTGGGCGTCACCAGAGCGCCATCGAGCTTGGGCTGCTTGGCTGGATTCGGAATCGGCTGGCCCTTGGCGTCGACGCCCAGGGTCCAATTAGTCTTGACGAACTCGCTGCTCAGGATGTTCTTGCCGGTGGCGCGATCGAGCACGAAGAACCATCCGTTGCGGCTGGCCTGCGCGAGCAGCTTGCGAGGCTGGCCGTTTACCTCGCCGTCGAATAACACCGGAGTCTGCACCGCGTCCCAGTCGTGTGTATCGTGCGGCGACGGCTGGAAATACCACGCGAGCTTCCCCGTGTCGGGATTCAGCGCAATGATGCACTCGGTGTAGAGATTCGATCCTTCGCGGCCTTGTCCGGCGATCACCGGCTGCGGATTGCCAGTGCCGAAATACAAAAGATTCAGGTCGGGATCGTAGGTGCTGGGCACCCAGGTCATGCCGCCGCCGTGCAGCATGGCTTCGACGCTCGGCCAGGTTTTCGCTTCAGGGGTGCCGGGCTCGGGATGCGCGTACCAGCGCCACTGCAGCGCGCCGGTGTCCGGATCGTGCGATTCGATATAGCCGGGAATATCCAGATCGTCACCGCTGACGCCGGTGATCACGTGGTTCTTGACACCTGTGTTCACAATGACCGGCGCGACGGAAGCATAGTAGAACTGTTCCAGGTCGCAGATCTGGGTATGCCACCTTTCTTTCCCGTCTTTCGAATTCAGCGC
>Ga0209517_10000672_pt1 | contig 57019 bp, 50 predicted proteins | sample PeaSoiMetSII2010_FD_187695 | JGI IMG/M metagenome (GOLD analysis project Ga0209517, IMG submission 187695) | Peat soil microbial communities from Weissenstadt, Germany - SII-2010 (SPAdes) (version 2) | ecosystem: Environmental > Terrestrial > Soil > Wetlands > Peat | place: Germany...
TGCTCAATGACTACGGCCACGTCGGCGACGCCATGTCATCCGGCACCATGTGGCGCGGCCTGGAGGTCATCCTCCAGGGCCGCGATCCGCGCGACGCCTGGGCCTTCTGCGAACGTATCTGCGGCGTCTGCACCACCGTTCACGCCCTTGCTTCCGTGCGCTGCGTCGAGAATGCCCTCGGCATCACAGTCCCCAAAAACGCCGAAATCATTCGCAACATTCTCTTCCTTACCCAGATGGTGCAGGATCACGTCATCCACTTCTATCACCTGCACGCTCTCGATTGGGTGGACATTGTTTCCGCGCTGAAAGCCGATCCCGTGGCCACCGCCGCTCTCGCGCAAAAGGTCTCTCCCAGCGCAGAAAAGGCCAGCCCCGGCTACTTCCGCGACATCGCCACCACTCTCAAAAAGTACGTGGACTCCGGCCAGCTCGGCCTGTTCGACAACGCCTACTGGGGCCATCCCGCTTACAAGCTTCCTCCCGAAGCCAACCTGATGGCGGTTGCCCACTACCTCGAAGCCCTCAAGTGGCAAAAGGAAGTCATCAAGATTCACACCATTTTCGGCGGCAAGAATCCCCACCCGAATTATCTCGTCGGTGGCATGGCTTCCGCCATCAACCTGCAAGGCGACAGCGCGATTAACATCGAACGCCTCAACATGGTCAAGGACCTCATCACGCAAGCCAAGCAGATTGTGGACACGCTGTACATTCCCGACCTGCTCGCCGTCGCTTCCTTTTACCCCGAATGGACGCAGATCGGCGGCGGCCTTGGCAATTACCTCTCCTACGGCGACATCCCGCAACACGGCATCAGTGATGTCGCCAGCTTCAAGTTTCCGCGCGGCGCCATTCTCAACAAGAATCTCGCCGAAGTTCTTCCCGTTGATCCGGCCGACGCCGGCCAGGTCCAGGAAGAGATCACGCATTCGTGGTACGAATATTCCGGCGGCAAGACGGCCCTTCATCCCTGGGATGGCGAAACTTCTCCCAAGTACACTGGCCCCAAGCCGCCTTATACCCAGCTCGACGAGAACGCCAAGTATTCCTGGCTGAAGACGCCACGCTGGAAGGGCAACGCCATGGAAGTGGGCCCGCTGGCCCGCGTCCTCATCGGCTTCGCCAGCGGCCACAGCGATTTCAAGGAAGTGGTCACTGCGGCGCTGGGCGCTCTGAAGATTCCCGCTGCCGCGCTCTTCTCCACGCTCGGCCGCACCGCTGCCCGTGGCCTCGAAACACAACTCGCCGTTCAGTGGCTCAAGGACGAGTTCGACAACCTCATCGCCAATCTCAAGGCCGGCGATTCCACCACCGCGGACACCGCCAAGTGGGAACCCTCCACCTGGCCTGCCGAAGCCAAAGGCTACGGCTTCACGGAAGCTCCCCGCGGCGCGCTCTGCCACTGGATCCACATCAAGGACACCAGAATCGCCAATTACCAGATCGTGGTTCCTTCAACCTGGAACGCTTCGCCCAGGGACGCCAAAGGCCAGCACGGCGCGTACGAATCCGCCCTGCTCGGCACACCCATGGCCGACCCCAAGCGTCCCCTGGAAATCTTGCGCACCATTCACTCTTTTGATCCTTGCCTCGCCTGTGCTTCGCACGTCATTGGCAAGGACGGCCGCAAGCTTTCCGAAATGCTGATTCGCGTTTAGGAGGCGGCTATGGCAAAAGTCATTCAGCCGTTTGATCCGAAAGATGTCGTCGCCCATCCGGAGCACTATTTTCGCCGTGCGTATGTCTGGCAAGTGCCCGTTCGCCTTACGCACTGGGTCAGCGCCCTGTGTGTCACGGTACTTTTCCTTACGGGCCTGTATATCGCTTCGCCCATCCTCGCTCCTAGCGGTGAGCCCGCGCACCATTTTGTCATGGGCCGCATCCGTCAGATCCACTTCATCGCGGGCATTATCTTCGTCATTAGCTTCCTTGTACGCATCTATTGGTTCTGGGCCGGCAATAACTACGCACGCTCGGGTTTCCCCTTTGTGTGGCGTGCCAGTTGGTGGCGCGATCTTTTCCAGCAGGCTACCGATTATTTGAGACTCGAACGCGGCCACGTCCACCTTGGCCACAACGCCCTGGGCGGATCTGCTTACACTTTCTTCGTCATTTTCCTCGGTTGGGTGCAGATCTTCACCGGCCTCGCTCTTTATTCGGAGACGAATCCCGCGGGCATTCTCAACAGACTTTTTGGCTGGGTCATTCCCTTGCTCGGCAATTCCTACAGGACCCACATGATTCATCACCTTGTTGCGTGGGCCTTCCCCATCTTCGCGCTCTTGCACATTTACATCGTTACTTACGACTCCACGCAATACGGCAATGGCCTGATCACTTCCATCATTTCAGGCTACAAATTCTATCGTCAGGGAGACATCCGCAATGATGAGTGGCTATCTTGATTTCCTGCGCGAGCCCGCGCCCATTCTGGTCCTCGGTCTAGGCAACACGCTGCTTAGCGATGATGGTGTCGGCCCCGCCCTTCTCGATCAACTCTCCGGCTCCGCCCAGCGCTGGGAAGGCCGGGTTGAGTTTATGGATGGCGGCACGCAAGGGCTCGCTCTTCTCGGGCGCCTCAGCGGCCGCCGAGCTCTCATTATTGTGGACGCCGTGAAAACCGGCGCGCCTCCAGGCACTGTCCATCGCATGACCCTTCGCGAACTCCGCAGTGCCAATCCCGGCCGCGCCGGTTCCTCGCACGAAGGCAACGCGGGCGAACTTCTCGCCGCCGCGCAACTCCTCGATGAACTTCCCGATCGCTTGTTCGTTGTCGGCGTAGAACCCAAGAAAATCGCCACGGGACTCGGCCTTTCCGCCCCCGTCAAACGCGCGCTCCCCGAAGCCTCCAAAGAGGTCCACGAACTCCTCACGCAACTCTGCTGATCCCACCGCCTCCTTGTCATCACGCCTGCCCTGCGCGCACTCGTAGGGGCACGATACATCGTGCCCGCCTTCTTCCCCCAGCACCGGAGGCGCGACACAAGTTTGCCCAGTGCGTGAGCGCTGGGTACGCGATGGACTTCAATTCCGAGCGCCGTAGGTGCGGCGCAAAACAGCCCACTCCACCTGCTTTGTTTGCCCAGATCTCTAAAGGAAATACAGTCGCAGAGAAAAAAACAAGGCAGGTGATGAGCCTGCCTTGCGAGGGAATTCGCGCGAACCGGAAGAATTAGACGGAGACGTTGAGCGGATTGCTGGACGATGAGCTGGGGGAGGAAGAACTCCCGGAGGCAGCTCCGAGCCGTGCGGGACATTAGAGAATGCTCGCTTCGCCTCCGGGCACAACCTGCATTTTCACCCGGCAAACTCTGCCGGGTGACGCAAGCTTGACGCTCGGAGACAACCTCGGGTGGCCTACCCTTTGCGGTTTGCGAAAAGGGTGAGGCTTGGGTTTCTTTTCTTCCGAACTCGTGAACCTTGAACTCTTCGATTTCTTCTTTCCCGTTTGGGCCTCCGACTTGCCTATCGATACATCCGCTGAATTCCTTGAAGTGCTATCCTTTTCGCATCTGCCATGCCCACACACACCGATCCGCACCGGCCGGGATTCCATTTCGATTGCGTGTTTCACTACGTCTCCCACATGGACCTGGCGATTCGCTTTTATCGCGACGTTCTGGGTTTCAAGCTCATTTCGCGCGACGTTGTAGCTCGCTTCGATATTGACGGCGTTCTGTTTGAACTCGTGCCTGCTGCCGCAAAAGACAATCTTCACGCCAAAGGCAACGTGCGCCTCTGCCTGTGTGTGGAAAGTGTCGTGCAGGCGCTGAACGATCTGCGCGCCAAGGGCGTGCGCACCGGTCCGGCCGTGGACAAAGGCAGCGGCGTGCTCGGCTCGTTTGAAGACCCCGAAGCAAACGAAATCTGTCTCTGGCAGTATCACCCGAAGGCGTAGGGGTACGATCCCGACTCCCGATGGGATCATGCTCTTCCGAACGCTCCTGCCCGCCAAGGATTCTATGGCTGGCGCGTCTAAACAGGCCGCAACTGGCTCAGTTTAGGAAAGGACACCGGCTGAGCCAGTGTGAGCGGCCGTGCGGACACACCCTGCTGCAGCTCTTTGGCAAGCACCTCGATGGCCAGCGCCGAAAGCGCGGGGCAGACGATCGTGGCATCCAGCAGCCCACCGTAGGTCCAACGGCGGCCATGCTCTTTCAGGCCGTCGCACCCAAGGTATCTGCTCTTGCCCGGCCCTTCCTCCGGCGCAGAGGCGGCGGCTTGGTTGACCGCTTTGCGCGCGCCCATGGCCATGAAATCGTTCTGTGCGGCCACCACCAGCGGGCGAACCGCGCTAGAAGTGGGAAGCCGGAGCCAGGAAGTCATGGCTGCGGAAGCGGCGGACTCCTCCCAGTGGCCCCGCAAACGTCGAACCTTGATCGTCGGGTCCTTGGTCTCCATCATTCTCTCTGTGCGGGCTTGCACCACGGGGTGCCAGCAGGCCCCTGTAATTACACAACCGTGCCGCCGTGTGGAAGCAACGCATTCAACAGTCTACCTTGGATACGTCCTGTTTCGAGGTGATCGGCGGTCACGGCAAACATGGGCGCGCGGGAGGAACCCCGCAGTTCCGAAACGTAGGCCACTTCACGGTTCAGCACGATCCAACCATCCGCGCCAAACGCAGCCCTCCGCAGTAGCGCAGCCAAACGTTTCCGCGCAGGGCGTCCCCCCCCGCGGTCTCGGCGGACGGTTCCGGGGTCGCTCTTCTTGTTTAACTCAAAAGCTTTCAATTCCTGCACGCCCGGAAGCAGCGCGAGGCAGTGGGCCGTCTTGGAGCGGATACCCCTAGCTATGGCTGGCGAGTTGTGGCAATCTTTTGGCATGGGAAACAAAGACAGAGGAAAGCGCGAAGTCAAAAAGCCCAAGAAGCAGACTCCGAAGTCCGCCCCCGCAAGGCGCGACTCGAGTCAAATTGCGGCTCAGATCGCGCCAAAACCAACCAGCTAACTTGCCGCCTTTCAGAACCGGGTGGCACAATCGCTAAAAGTGTTCTCATCTCTTTCTTCGGGCGCATTGTGCCTTTTCTACTCGGTGTACTGAATCCGACCTGATTCCACTTTCTTGCTCGCCACTCGTGTCTCGCCACTTGCTTACCCAGGGCGCTTTCCGCGGGGGGCCACTGCTTCTCCCCCTTCTGCTACATTGGAGGGCAGCATTCTTCAACCGAGGACACTTATGCAAACAGCAACCGTGCAATGGATTGGCGAACAGAGATTCCTGGCCACTAGCCCTTCGGGGCACGGTGTACTTATCGATTCCGACCGCGAATCGAACAAGGCCCCGGGGCCCATGGAACTGGTGCTGATGGCTCTGGGGGCGTGCACCGCCACGGACATCGTGATCATCCTGGGGAAAAAGCGGCAGAAGCTGGAATCGTTGGAAGTGGTGTGCTCCGGCGAACGAGCCAGCAATCCCCCAACGGTGTGGAAGAAGTTGGAGATTCTCTATCGTCTGCGCGGCGCGCTGGACGAAGGCGCCGTGCAGCACGCCATCGCGCTGAGCGAAGAGAAATACTGTTCCGTGGCGGCCATGCTGAAGAAAACAGCCAAGCTCAGCTGGCGCTACGACCTACTTCCGGCCAAGTGATGGCGCGGCAGCGGCGGTCGCGAGGGAACGCCCGCCGTGGCGCTTGTTTCCAGTAAAGTTCCTCGCATACAATCAATATTCTTTGCACCGCTTTTGGATTCATCAAGGAGCCTCATGTCTCGCCTCGCCGCAAAAATCACGGGTGTAGCCGGTTACGTGCCGCCCCGCTTGCTGACCAACGCTGACCTGGAAAAGATGGTGGACACCACGAACGAATGGATTATGGAACGCGTGGGCATACGCGAACGCCACCTGGCGGACAAAGGAGTGGCCGCGAGCGACCTGGCCGTGGAAGCGGTGAAGAAGTTGGTTGCAGCGCATCCCTTCGATTTACAGACGGTGGACCTGATTGTGGTGGGCACGGTCACCCCCGACATGATGTATCCCTCCACGGCGTGCCTGGTGCAGCACAAGCTGGGAATTGCGAATACCTGGGGCTTCGACGTTTCCGCAGGGTGTTCCGGCTTCCTCTACGCGCTGAACGCGGGCGTGAAGTTCGTGGAATCGGGGCAATACAAGAAAGTCCTTGTGATTGGCTCGGACGTGAATTCGTCCATGACCGATTACACCGACCGCGCGGTGTGCATTATTTTTGGCGATGGCGCGGGCGCCGTATTACTGGAACCCGCGGCGGAAGGCGAAGACGGCATCATCGACCAGGTCGCCCAGGTCGAGGGCGCGGGCGGACAATTCCTTTACATGCCGGGCGGGGGCAGTTTGCATCCCGCCTCGCACGCGACGGTGGATCAGAAAATGCACTACATCCATCAGGATGGAAAAAATGTGTTCAAGTACGCGGTGAAGAAAATGGCGGAGATGACCGAACGCGTGCTGGCCAAGAATGGGATGACCGGCAAGGATGTGGATTGCTTCATCGCGCACCAGGCCAATCGCCGCATCATCACGGCCACCGCGGAACGCCTGGGGATGCCCCTGGACAAAGTGATTATCAACATCGAGCAATACGGCAATACCACGGCCGGGACGATTCCGCTGGCCATTCAGACGGCGCTGGAAGAAAAAAAGCTGAAGAAGGGCGACATCGTGCTGCTGGCCGCCGTTGGTGCGGGATTCACTTCCGGCGCAACGCTGCTGCGCTGGGCCTATTAGGGGCGCGAAGCCGCGGGCGATTGGCAGACAGAAACCCGCAGAGATCAATCGTTCACCAAGGGCGAAATTAGCAGGAACGGATCGAAGCGGCTTGCGCCATGTTGGCTTGGAGCCGGCGCTCGATTTGCACGGCCGCATAACGCGCGCAGAGCGCCATTTCGCGTTCGCCCCAGTTAGCCACTGCGGGAGACATCCGGCCGAACAGCGTTTGCAGCCCGTGAATAGCTTCGTAATAGGCGCTCACAAAACCCAGGCTGCTGTGGTCGCTCTTGAGTTCGGGGGTGAGTTCGTGCAGGCTGGCCAGCTTCCTGAAGTCGGCGCCGCACAAGCTGGACTCGGCTACCTGGGCGGCCTCCAGGACTTGGTTGGAGACTGTTTGAGATGCCACGCCCGTCAGCACCGCGCGCCAGTAATACAGCGCGAACTGGAACAGCGCAACTATCGCAATCGCGAAGATCATGGTGGCGAACATCCCTCAGCCTCCATGCACAGTATGTGTCGAAACGCTGCGGCACCCAATAGCTCGCTGGTACTACCTCGATAGCACCCGGGAGGCGTTACCTTTGCGTACCAGCGGGCGGCACCCGACCAGCCAGGGCGTCTGGAAACCCTTGTCTGGAAAGGACTTCCTGCGTATGCTTCGCACAGCCCGATTGCATGGGAGGAGACAACCGTGTCCAAGCAAACTCTGCTGACGTTGTTGGTGCTGGCCGCGTTTTGGGGATTATTTCTGAATCATGAGGCCCGTGGCACGAGACAAACAAGCGCATCGGCGGAGCTTGATCGCGCGGCTATCACAAAGATGCTGGACGAACAGCAAAGCGCCTGGAACAACGGGGACGTCAACGGCTTCATGAAGGGTTATTGGGTTTCGCCGGAGTTGACGTTTGCTGGGAGCGGCGGGATCGCACGTGGCTGGGAGTCTGTGCTCGCTCGCTATAAGCGGGAATACCCCGACCAGGCAGCCATGGGCCAGGTCAATTTCTCGAACGTGGAAGTGCGATTCCTGGGGCCAGACGCGGCCCTGGTGCTAGGGCAGTGGCATCTGCATCGCAGTTCTGGCGATATTGGCGGAGTGTTCAGCCTAGTGTTTCAGCGGCTGGCAGGAGGCTGGAGAATCGTGCACGACCACACCAGTCTCGTCAAAGCAAAGGCAGAATGACACCGGTGGAGCTTGCTGCGTCCCTGGCCGCCATAGTGGAAGGCGACTTTCTCAGGGTGAAAAAATAGCCAGGACTTTTCACCTTGCGGAAGGTCCTCTTTTGTGGAATTGGAGTATTTTATACATCCTGTTGTAATACGCTTGGCGTATCCTCATTAGGTTGCCGCATTTATTGAAGTCCCCCGCCCCGGCAAATGATGGAATACAGGAATCGGTAAAGCAGAAGGTTCATTCTGCGTTGCTGCAACTGTTCACACTGAAAGGCGAAGTGCCCGTTTCCTCCTCTTTCCGCCATAAGGCCGCATGAAAGAAAGCTTCATCTATCGCCGGTTGATCTGCCCGATCCTCGATCTGCTGCGGCAAGGCATCACGCCGGAGAAATTGGCGTTCAGCCTGGCGCTAGGCCTGGTGCTTGGCGTCTCTCCCGCGCTGGGCTGGACCACCACGCTTTGCGCGCTGGCCGCTTTGGTTTTTCGCCTGAATATTCCGGCTGTCCAGATGATCAACTATTTCATGTACCCGGCGCAGATCGCTCTTTTGCTGCCATTTTTCCGTCTTGGAGAAAAGTTATTCCGGGCGCCGCATCTGCCGATCTCCATTCCCCACATCTACGAAATGGCCCGCGCCGACTCTTGCGGCGCTATCCGGTTCCTCTGGAGCACGACGTGGCACGCCATGGTAGTTTGGGCTATTCTTGCGCCGCTGTTTGCCCCGCTCATCTACTTTGTCCTGGTACAGGTTTTCCGCCGCGTGGCGCGGCGCAGCGCTGCGTCCCTCCCGGCCGCGCAGCCCGCGGCAGCCTGATGGTGAAGAGTCGGTGGCTTGGGTTTTCGGGACGCCGCCCTTCGCAACTCGCTTCGCAGCTCAGGGCGCGCAGGGGACAGCGTATTGCACCCCCGCCGGGTCTCAGAGAATTTCCAGGATTTCCTCGTAGCGCTTGAAAGGCGGGATGAGGTAAGCGCCCGCCAGCTCCGTGCGCGCCCAGGCGAGCATATCGCGAGCCACCTCGAAACCCCGGTCGCGCGCGGCAGCCCCCGCGGCTTCCATGGACTTCAATAGCGGCTCCGGAATCATAATTCCAGGCACTTCGTTGTTCAGGCGGAGCGCCTGCTTGTAACTGTTGAGCGGCCACACACCGATCAGCACTGGTATGGCGGGCTTGCCACCCAGCTTTTTCAGGAAGCCGTGCCAGTGCTCGGGATCGAAGAGCGGCTGGGTCATCGCGAAGTGCGCGCCCGCCTCCACTTTGGCGTGGAAACGCGCGATTTCATTGTCCAGATCGTCGGCGACCGGGTTCAGGGCGACGCCGATAGTAAAATTCGTTTGTCCGCCGAGCGTCTTCCCCGCCCAGTCCGTGCCCTGGTTCAGGCGATTCAGGATTTTCACCAGGCCGACGGAATCCACTTCGTAAACGCCGCTGGTTTCCGGATAATCGCCGACGGAAGGTGGATCGCCGGTAATCGCGAGGATGTTGCGCACCCCGCCAACGGTCCAGGCGCCCAGGAGCATGGCCTGCAGGCCGATGATGTTCTGATCGCGCGTGGTGAGGTGCGGCACGGTTTCGACGCCCCTTGCTTCCAACGCGCCGGCGACCACGAGCGCGTCCATGCCCACGCGAGCCATCGCGCCGCTATTGATGTCGATGGCGTCCACCTTTTTGGAAGCCATTACCTTGTCAACCTGTTCGTAGATGCGGTCGAGGGCGAGGCCCTTGGGTGGGTCGATTTCCACGCAAACAGCGAATTCCTTTTTCTGCAGTTTCTTCCAGAACTTGCTCTCCGGCTCACGCTGCTGCACCGCCGCGGCGTGTTCCGCGGTTTTCACGACAGATGCCGCCGCATGAGCTTTCCCGGGATGCAGCGACTTCACCGCCTCGGCCATGGCGCGGATGTGCGCGGGCGTTGTGCCGCAGCACCCGCCCAGGATGCGCACGCCGAGCTCGGCAGCTTCCCTGGCGAATTGCGCGAAGTACTCCGGCGAAGATTTCGGGTAGACGATGCGGTCGCCCTCGCGTTTAGGAAAGCCGGCATTGGGCATGCCACTCACGCGAATGTCCCCCACGTTGGTGAGTTCCTGGAGAATGGGAAGGAGCGATTGCGGGCCCAACGTGCAATTGGCGCCAATCACCTGAACGTTTTTGTCTTTCAACATCGCCGCGGCGAGGAACGGCCGCACGTCGCCGTAAGTGGTGCCCTCTTCCGAGTAGGTGAGCTGCGCAATGATGGGCAGGCCGGAGAAGGAGCGAATGGCATCAATCGCCAGCAGCAGCTCCTCGATATAGGAAAACGTTTCGAGGATGAAGAGATCCACTCCCCGCTCTTCGAGCGCCAGGGCTTGCTCGTGAAAAACGGAGAGTATGAAGTCGGGCTCGGGATGGCGCGCCTGCACGCCGATGCCAAGAGGCCCGATGGAGCCGGCGATGAGCACCTCACGCGCCGCGGCCTCGCGCGCTTCCCGGGCGATCTTCACGCCGCGGCTGTTCAGGCGCTGCACCTCATCGCCCAGCCCGAGGGGAGCGAGTTTAAAGCGGTTCGCACCGAAGGTGTTGGTCTCGATGATCTGCGCGCCCGCTTCGATGTAGCTCTGGTGGACGCGGAAAACGGCTTCCGGCTCGGAGGTGTTGAGTTCGTCGAAGCAGCGCACCGCGCCCACGGCTTCGTACAGCATGGAGCCCATCGCGCCGTCCGCAATGAGAATGGAATCCTTTAGCCGTTCGTTGAAATCCTGAATCTTCATAGATCGTGTGTCCTGTTCACTGAAATCGTGGTGCGGTCCGGCCGGTCAGCGTTTTTGTTCCATCAGACTGGCGACGATACTCATCAAATCGTACTTGGTGAGAATTTCGAACTTGGATTCTTCCATTTCCACGAAGATTGCGGGGTTTTCGTGGCTCAGAATGTAGGTGATTCGTTCGACGGGGGCCGTCTTGGGAATCAGCGGCAGCGGTTTGCTCATCACTTCGCGCACGACGAGCTTGCGCAGGTCCTTCCCCTGCAGCGCCAGGGTCAGAATCTGGTCTTCATACACGGTGCCGATGGGTACATTTTCCTCGAAAATGGGAATCTGCGAGATATCCTGCTCCTGCATGGTTTTCAGCGCGTGGAAAACGGTCTGGTAGGGTCGCGCAACCACCAACTCGCGGACCTTGCCCGCCTGCCGTTTGGCGGCGACGATTTCCGCGGCGGTGATCGCCACGGTCGCTTCGGTGTAGCCGCGCTCGCGCATCCACTCGTCATTGAAAACCTTGCTTAGGTAACGCATGCCGGTATCCGGCAACAGCGCGACGACAAAATCTTGCGGCCCCAGATCCTTCGCGAGCCGCAACGCCCCAGAAAGGCATCCGCCGCCGGAACCCCCGGCAAATAACCCTTCGAGCTTGGCCAGGCGGCGCGCCACAACGAAGCACTCTTCGTCATTGACCTGGATCACGTCGTCCAGAATCTTCATGTCCATCGTGGTAGGAAAGAAATCCTCGCCTATGCCTTCCACGACGTAGGTGCGCGCTTTGGTGACTTTCCCTGTCTTGTGAAAGTCGTAGTAGAGCGAGCCTTCCGGATCGACGCCAACAATTTGGACCTTCGGGTTTTTCTCCTTGAGAAACTTGCCCACGCCGCTGATCGTGCCCCCCGTGCCTATCCCGCACACAAAATGGGTGATCTTGCCTTCGCTGTCTTCCCAGATTTCCGGGCCGGTGGTGTGGTAATGCGTTTCGGGGTTGCTGGGGTTGGCGTACTGATTGGGGTAATACGAATTGGGGATTTCGCGCGCCAGCTTTTTCGCCACGCTGTAGTAGCTGCGGGGATCTTCCGGCTCCACGGCGGTGGGGCAGACTATTACTTCCGCGCCGAGCGCTTTCAGCAGATCCACCTTTTCCTTGGACTGCTTGTCGGTTGTGGTAAAGACGCACTTGTACCCGCGCACCGCCGCGACCAGCGCCAAGCCCATGCCCGTATTGCCGCTGGTGCCCTCGATGATGGTGCCGCCGGGCTTCAGCAGGCCCTTTTTCTCCGCGTCGTCAATCATGGTGATGCCGATGCGGTCTTTCACGGAGCCGCCGGGATTGAGCATTTCGGCCTTGACCCAGACTTGCGGTTTCAGGTCCTTGGCGATGCGGTTCAGGCGGATGAGCGGCGTGCTCCCCACCGCTTCGAGAATGTTGTTGCAGCGCATGCGATCGTCTCATTGCCGGCACAGTCACTTCATCGCACCTGTGCCATACTTCCTTTCAGTTTAGCATGCGGCCCTGAGACATTAGGAAATACGCGTGCTTCCGCGTATTCATGGAGGAATCACCGTGCCGAGACAAAACATCGCCAGCGGAACGCCCTGGGAGCCCATCGTGGGCTATTCCCGGGCCGTGCGCATTGGTAATCACATCAGCATATCGGGCACGACAGCGACCGGCCCCGATGGGAAGATTGTCGGCGTTGACGATGCCTACATGCAGACGCTCCAGACACTTCGCAATATCGAGGCGGCGCTCGCACGGGCCGGAGCCACGATGGCGGACGTAATCCGCACGCGCATCTTTGTGATCAACATCGCGGAGTGGGAAAAGGTCGGACGTGCTCACGGCGAATTCTTCAAGGACATTCGCCCGGCAACAAGCATGGTGGAAGTCAGCAAGCTGATCGCGCCGGAGATGCTGGTGGAAATCGAGGCCGACGCGATCGTTCAGGGCTGAGGCTGCAAAGTCGATTTGTCATCCTGAGCAAAGCGAAGGACCTCAACGCATGCCTCACGCAGGGACTCTCCGCTGATATCCTGAGCCCGTCCTCAACGGATGGGCTCAGGATGGCAAAACTCACCGCGATTTCGATGCGATTGCCTTACCACTTGGCGCGGATGCGATACTTCAGCACCGATTCGCCGTTGGCCTTCACCGGGACGTCGAACTGCGCGGCCCACGCGGAAGTTTTCGTGTATTTGTAGGAAGAAGTGAGCATCTCCCAATCGCCGCCGATCGGTTCGTTCACCTGCACGGTCACTGGCGTGTCCTTGTGATTGCGCAGGGTGATTTCAAACTCCATTTCCCATACGCGCGTCGCAATGCTCTTGTAGTCGGTCTGCTTGCGTTCGCACACCACGTCGAAGGCGTTGCCGATCTTCACGTTGATGAATTCATCTTTGGGCGTGTGGTCAATGCGGTCTTCGCCGATAAAGAGCACCCCGCCCTTGGAGTCCTTCTGATAGACACGCAGGTTGCCCGCGGGTAGCGGAATGCCCAGCCCAGCCTTCTCTTCATTCTTGAATTTGTAGAACACCATCACGGGATCCTTGAAAGGCGAACCGGGATTCTGGGCGTTGTGATAGTAGAAGTTCTGGCCATTCACGACAAAGAGTTTTTCCACCGGGACGCCGCTGCCCTGCAGCAGGCTGATCTGCTTGGACTCCTTGTCTTCGACGGAAGTACGCCGCCCCAGTGAATACAGGTGGTATTCGCTGAAGCTTTCCTGCTGGAATTGAGCCGCGGGGATTGGCGCCTGGGCCTTCGCATAAATTTCCATGTTGCGGGTCGCGGTGCGTTCCGGGAGGCGGTTCAAATCACCGGCGACGAGCTGAAGCTTGGCATTGTGAAACGCCGTGCCGGAGTTGTTGACGAGGGTGACCCAGCCATCGAGATCGGCGGCTTTGTCGTCGCGGCCAACGCTGAGCACATAATCGGCATTCCAGGACAAACTATTGGCCAGGTAGGAAGCCTCAATGCTCTGCTTGCGCTCGCCGGAATTTTCCAGCGACATCAGGAGCGTGGGCCGGTCATAAAGATTGGCCGGCACTTCCGGGAAGCGATAGCCGTCGCTTGAGAGGCCCGTGATGATGTCGTTGCCGACGCGCCAGACGGGGCCGTTGTTGTTGGCGAGGAGCGTGGCCTTGAACTCTTCCCGCTTGGTAGTGTTGTTGTCCATGTATGTGCGCACCAGGGTCACTTCCTTGCCGACATATTTGTTCAGCAGCTTGGCGGGCTCCAGCAAATCGTATTCGTAATTCTGCTCAAGGACGCCCAGCTTTTCCGGATCGGTGAGAGACCTGAAATGGACCGTGGCGGGATTCACCGTCGCGGCGATATCCATGAACTTCAGGCGGAAGCCGCCGGAAGGCAAGTGCAATTGCCGCACATCCCGCACCAGGGCGATGTTGGAGTTGTAGACGGTCACGGCGAGATCGGTCTGATCGTTCAGGGTGGTGGTCTGGTCGGCCGTGGCGGTGTGGCTCGTTTCCTTCTCTTGTGGATCGGCCTTTTTCCCCGCGTAGTAAGCGGGAACCAGGGCGGCTGCGCCCGTCAGAGCGATAGCTGCGCCTGTGGCCACCCAGCGAGAGGAGATTCGCTTAGACTTTGGCAGAGTGTTCATGAATGCACCTCGATTAGAATTTGCCTTCTCGATTAGAACGGAGCCAATGGAATTTCTTGCAGGTGGCTCTATTCGTTGGCAACCTGCTTCCAGGTGAGCCCGCCATCGCTGGTTTCGAAGCTTTTGGTCCGAGAAACGTTCCAGACGGAAGCATGTTGCGCGTCCAGGGCGAGCACGCCGCCCAGATCCTCGGAAATTGGCGAAGCAATTTGCTCCCAGTGTTTGCCGCCGTCGCTGGTCACCAAAAGAGTCCCGGCCTTGCCAACAATCCAACAGACCTTGTCGGAAGGCGCGGAACCCGCAAGGAGATCCGCGATCACACCGCTGTTTTGCGATTTCCAGGTTCTGCCCGCATCGGTGGAGCACTCGATTTTCCCTGCAGGGCCGACGCGCCAAGCTTGCTTTTTGTTCGGCGAAACGATCAGCCTGCCCCCCACCGCTTGCAACATGGCAAAGTTGCTGCCGTTCATGGGCGCCTCTGCTGCGCTGACCTCGACACTCTCCGTAACCGCGTAGGCAGCGGGAGCTTCGCTCTTTTGTTTTTGCGCTTTTTGCGCGTCTTTCTTTTCCTCCGCAGCAGGCTGGTTCGCGGCCTGATCGGTGGCCTGATTGGCAGCCGGAATCGGGGCCTGATTCCCGTTCTGCATTACGTTCCGGTTCTGCACTTGATTCTGCATCTGATTCGCGACCCACGGCCCCCCACTGCGGGCGCCCGCAGCCTGGGGCGCGGCTGGAGCGGCAGCCACTGCGCGTCTTCCTCCGACAACCCCCGAAATAACCCCGGAGCCTGCTTGGACGGACCCGGCGGACTTTTCCTCATCGAGTTGTTGCGCAAGTTTGTCTAGTCTTGGCCCTCCGAGTTCTTTCGCGGCCGGAGGTGGTACCGCAAGGCGAGACACAGCCGGTGATTCTGCATGCGGCGCGGGGCTCGTAAGAGCGGGGGAAGCCTTGCGATCCGAGCGAATTCCAGGCTGCGGACTGTAAGCGCCTTCGTCGCGCGCCTCAGCTTTCTCGAATTCTTGAGCAGTCGGCGGCGCGGACGGCGAGGTTTCGCGGTTCTCCGCCACCTGGACACTTACCGCTTTTTGCATCCAAAGGTTTGTTCTTTCGTGGACTGCCACCCAGACCAGGAGTCCCGCAGCCAAGGCACCCGCGGGCACCACAATGCTCCATGACATCCGGCGGCGGGATCCGGCGGCACTTTTGGATGCGCTGCGAATTTCGATCGGAGCGGGCACTGTGCTGGCCACGCGCATCGCCAAACCGGGTTCCTCTTTCTCAGTGTCTTTCGCCCCCGACAAGGATCGGCTCGCTTGCAACGCTGCCGGCACTTCGCCCTTCTCCCAGTCATGCGCGGCAACGGATTCGGTTTGTTCCAGCAGCGCCAGCGTCTCCTGGCAGCGCGAGCAGGAGGCAATGTGCGCTTTCCAGTGCGCCGTTTCTTCCAGCGAAAGGGTGCGCTCGTGATACGCGGCGAGAATTTCCGCGTCGGGGCAAGCCGCATCCGGCGAGGCGCTTCGCAGGTGACGCGCAAGGGCGCGGTCGAATTGCTGATCGCGATCGTCAGTCGGCATGGCGCTCTCCCTTCTGAGAACGATTCGGGAACCCTTTCTTGCAGGAACTCACGACGATTCCTTTCTGCCAAGACCCGGTTTGCCGGGCCCTTTCTCCGGAAACAGATTCCGGAAATCAATGGGAGCGTCTTCGGCGGCGTATTGGAAGCAAAGTGCAATTTCCGCTTCGCTGAGGGCCGGCTCGCCTCGCAGATGTTCCTCGATGTTCGCGCGCAATGCATGCCGAATGCGCTCCAAATTGCGCGAGACGCTGGATTCGTGCTCGCCGACATGGCGCCCGATTTCCGCCAGGGTCTTTTGCCGCGCGTAGTACAACTCCAGACGCTGGCGATCGTTGCCATCGAGCGAGGCCAGCGAGAGCTGCAGGGCCGCCACGAATCGCTGCAGGTAACGTTCGCGATGCGGGTCCAGAGGAAGTGGGGCTATGCGGTGCTCTGGAAGCGGCTTTGGCTCTTCGCCATCGCCCTGATCGAAGGATTCCCAGCGACGGCTCTCGCGAAGGCAATCGATGTGGCGCTGCGCCAATATCGCCCGCAGCCATGTTTTCAGCGAACTGCGCCCGTGAAAATAGCGGAACAGCGATCGCTCTCCACGCTTGCCGTCCACCAGGCCGTAGAGTTCCGCGAACAACGAATCGGCGAGCTCCTGGGCATTGGCACCTGCGCGGCTGCCTTTTGTTATGGCGCCAGCGGCCGCCCGCAAAGGCGAACGATACTCGCGCACAATATATTCCCATGCCGATTCGGAACCTTCGAGGCAGGCTGCGGCAAGTGCCAGGTCCTGCAGGTAGAGAGCCCGCAGATACTCGACCACGTGATCTCTCGCTGGAGATACCTCGGCGAAACGTTTGGCTAGGCTGCGCTCGAGGGCTGCTGCAAATTGCACCACGGTGAGGCCCCATTGCGCGCCACTCGATTCCGCATACAGGGCATCCAGGAGGATCGCTTCGGAAATCCCGCGGAAGTACGCTGGCTCGTGGTCTTCCTCGTCGGGGCGGTCATGGGAACGCTGGGGCACAGAACTCCTGGATTGCATCTAACTATCCTATTTCTATACCCTAGGATGCCCTCAATACAACCAACGGCCAGCCGGTTGGCTGCATCATAGGGGTTACCCCCCTGGGAGTGGTGACCGGTGCAGAAAACAGTCCTAGCCTGTGTCTCTGGATGCGCTATCCTATGGGGTGTTGCGCTCCCCGCCCGCAACGATTTTCGCCTCGGCGGGTTTGACCCGGCAAAGAAGGCGTGTGGAAAACGCACTCGCAAAGGCATTAGCGAGTACGCGACTTTAGTACGAAAGTCCTATTCGGACGACTCAGGCCGCCAAAGTACTCTCGTACCGGTACAACACACGTCCCGATTCGACTACCTCCGTTCCCTTTGGAACAGAGGTGTCGGGATAAACATACGCGCGAGGCGGCCTGCGGATGACTACGATGATTGCAGATCCACCACCGAGAACCTCGTTAGGGGTAGGCTTTAGCGCCCACCGCGGGAGAACCGCGGGCAACGAGGCTTGGAAACAGCATATGGGCAGCAGGCCGGTCCCCGCCCGCCTTGCCCTTCTTCCCGACCCCGAGCCCCGCTGGGGTCGGCTTGGTCTGAGTGCGGTCGTGCAAGTCTCCTTTCTGATATTTCTACTCCTGGTGCCTCTGATGTATCCGGAACAGATGAAAACGGGGCTGAGATTCGTCAGTGTGGAGATCGCCCAACCCCTAACCGAGATTCCAGTGGCCCCAGAGCCCCCGCCGCCACCCAAGCCAAAGGCCATCGCACCAAAGGTGGAACCCAAGCCAACGCCGGTGGAGCCGGTCAAACTGAACCCGGCGCAGCCACACATCTTCGCGAATCTGGCGAAGCCCAAGCCCGTGGCACCCAAAGTGGAAAAGGTCGACGTCAAGGCCCCGGACGTGAAGCCGACCTTTGAGGCCGCCAAAATTGACGTCAAGGAAAACGGCCCGAAGCGCCCGAAGGACGATGTGAAGGTCGGCAACCTGGGTACAGGCAGCGCGGCGCCAGCGACGGTGGTCGCGCCTCTCAACAAAGTGCAGACGGGTGGTTTCGGTGATCCCAACGGCTTACCCGGAAAGGGCGATCCGAATCATGCCGGGAACGTGAACCGTCTTGGTTCTCCGGCGCTCCCGGTTGGCGAGGGCTACGGGAATGGTACGGGAGGAAAAGAAGGAATTCGTGGCACCGTGGCGAGCACCGGGTTTGGCAACGGGACTGCCATTCCACCAGGGCCTGCCGCGCAGAAGAAGAGTACGGTAGTTGCCGGAGGTTTCAGCGATGCCGCTGCCATAACTGCGGAAGCGCCTAAGAAGAAAGCGGCGGCGGGCGGTCCGGCGGATACTACTCCTGACATTTTGGACAAGCCAAGGCCCGAATATACGGCCGAGGGGCGTAGTCTTAAAGTGGAAGGCGATGTCGTCATCGAACTGGTATTCCTGGCGAACGGCAGCATTCAAATCAATCGAGTAGTCAGCGGCCTGGGGCACGGCCTCGACGAGGCGGCGGTGCGAGCGGCACAACAAATCAAATTCAAGCCGGCAAAGCGCGAGGGCGCCCCGGTGGATTTTCCGGCCCGGGTTCGCATTGAGTTCCGTTTGGCCTATTGAGGGAGAGATGATCATGAGAAAGCTGTCAAACCAAATTCTCGTGCTGGTGCTTTGCGCTTGCACAGTTGTGCCGGCCATCGCCGCGGCGGCTCCCGCGGCCGATCAGCCGCGCACGCCGGATCAGGTGATCGACCGGGTGGTCAGCAACGAGCAAAGGCTCTATGCCCAGATTCGCAACTACTCCCCACTCGTCGAGACCTATATTCAGAATCTCAAGGCCGACAAGGATCTCGGGGCGGTGCCGGCCGGAGACAAGTATTTCTTGGGTCGCGCGAACTTTGCGAAGGGTGTCACCCTGGTGCCCCTGAACGAAACCCAGAATAAGGGCAAGAAGGTTTTCGGCTCCATCGGAAACTTCTTTAGCTTCGCCATGCAGTTTCTGCCGGACGGCTTCCTGCAGATGATTTTCATTGATACCAACGGCTTTGATAAGCAGAACTACAAGTTTGACTATGTGCGCCGCGAATTCCTTGGCGAAGTGCGCTGCCTGGTCTTCGACGTTACCCCGATTGGGAAGAACAGCCGCGGACGATTCCTGGGCCGCATCTGGGTGGAAGATCAAGACTTCCACATCGTGCGCTTCAATGGCGCCTACAACGGCAACGGCCACTCCAGTTGGTACTTCCATTTCGATAGTTGGCGGACCAATGTGCAGCCCGGGCTTTGGCTGCCCACGTTCGTCTACAGCGAAGAAAAAGACCTGCATTACGCCATCAGCAAGAAGCTGGATTTCAAGGCCCAGACGCGCTTGTGGGGCTACAACCTGGGCGGCGCTAGCCAGGAACAGGAATTGAGCAAGATTCTGGTGGAAACGCCGATGCAGGACGATACCAAGACCATGAACGACGTGTCCCCCATTCAGGCGCAACGCTCCTGGGATCACCAGGCGGAAGACAACGTCACCGACCGCTTGGAGCGCATTGGCCTGATGGCCCCCAAGGGTGAAGTGGACAAGGTTCTGGAAACCGTCATCAACAACCTCGAAGTGACCAATAACATTGACGTCGATCCCGAAGTCCGCTGCCGAATCCTGATGACTTCTACCCTCGAATCTTTCACCGTCGGACACACCATTGTGCTCAGCCGCGGCCTGGTGGATGTGCTCCCCGATGAAGCCAGCCTCGCCACCATTCTCGCTCATGAATTGAGCCACGTGGTGCTTGGCCATCGCCTCGATTCACAATATGCCTTCTTCGATAACTTGATGGTGGAAGACAAGGACACCTTCCGCCACTTTGGTTTCTCACGCACACAAGATGAAGAGCGCCAGGCCAACGAAAAGGCCATTCAGATACTCAATAATTCGCCCTACAAAAATCAGTTGGGAAATGCCGGACTCTTCTTGCAAGCGCTGGACGCTCGCCAGAAGGAAATTCCCAATTTGATTAGCGGCCATCTGGGCAATCGCGTGCCGCAGATCAACGACCTGAAATCCACCGCGCCGGTTGACCCCAAACAGAATCCGCAGAAGATTGCGGCCTTGCCGCTCGGCGGGCGCGTCAAGATCGATCCCTGGAACGACCAGCTTTCTCTGATCAAGAGCAAGCCGGTAGGAACGGTGGCGGAACGCGAGAAGATGCCGTTTGAAGTGACTCCGTTCATGCCTTACCTGACCAGATTCGGCTCCGAAACCACCAAGCCCGTCGCGGCTAGCGCGGTGGCACCCGCCGACGTAAAACCCGGCGAAGCGCCAGACCCTTCCAAGCCCTGACAGTTTTCCTTTTCAGAAGCAGAAAGGCCCCCGGAACCATCGGGGGCTTTTCACTTCTCAGGTTACTGATTTCCGCGGCCGGCCTGACTCCATTATTTGGAGGTCGCGAGTTCCTTCAGGAAGCGGTGCGTGAATTCGACGCCGTCGTAAAAATCTTCCACGACCACGCGTTCGTCTTTGCCGTGCGAGCGATCATCCTCTGAATCAAAGAACATGCACGCGATGCCATACGTGGGAATGCCAGCAATGCGCAGATAGTGGCCGTCCGTAGCGCCCGTGGACATCGAGGGAACCACCGGCAACCCAGGCCACATTGTGCCCAGCGTGCGCTCCAACGTGGCGTTCAATTCCGGCAGGAGGGGGGAGGGGGGCACGGCCACGATGGGGACGATCTTGCCATCGGCGCTTTTCTGCGTTACGAAGGTGATCTTGAGTTTGGGATCCGCCACCACTCGCTCCAGCGTGCTTCGTACTTCCTCAGGGTCTTCACCAGGAAACACGCGGCAATTGACATTGGCACGCGCCGTTTGCGGCAGTGCGTTGGGGGCATGCCCGCCGGATAGCATCGTGGCGACGCAGGTAGTGTGAAGCAGCGAATTGTAATACGGATTCATGGAGAGGCTCTTGACCGCGTCCGGATCTGGCGGGTCTTTGGAGGCGCCACTTAGATCGGCGGCCATCGAGCCTGCGCTGAGCGCCGCGGTGCGCGCGAAGTAGTTCCGTGTGATTTCGCTGACTTTGACGGGAAACGCGAAGCCCCGGAGTTTCGTGAGGGCAGCAGCCAATTCATAAATGGCGTTCTCCGGCCCGGGAACCGAGCTGTGGCCGCCGGGATTTGTCGCTTCGAATTGAAAATCGACGTAGACCTTTTCGCTCGCCTGCAGACCGGCAAGCAGCCTCTTCCCTTTCACCTTTTCAAACTCGCCGCCATCCAGATTGATGCAGTACTCGGCGTCGATCCAGTCCCGGTGCTCTTTGAGCAGCCAGTCCACACCGTTGTAGTCGCCGCCTTCTTCGTCCGCCGTAAGAGCAAGGATCAGGTCGCGGTCCGGCACAAATCCTTCGTGCTTCAGGCGGATAAACGTTGTTACCAGGAGGGCGTCGCCCTCCTTCATGTCCTGCGTGCCACGGCCGTAGAAGTAGCCGTCCTGTTCGATGAATTGAAACGGATCGGTGGTCCAGTCTTCGCGGCGAGCTTCCACGACGTCCAGGTGGCCAATGAATAAGATGGGTTTCTTCTGCCCGGTGCCACGGTAGCGCGCGACGACGTTTTTCTTGCGATCGGTCGGGCCGGCAACGCGGATGTCCTGCTGGGGAAAGCCCGCAGCCAGCAGGTGCCGGGCCATGGCTTCAGCCGCGGTGGTGACGTTGCCTACGGAATCGGTCGTATTTATCTCGATGAGCTCTTTGAGGATGCCGCGGGCTTCCTTGTTCGCGGCCTCGCGATTCTGGGCCCCGGCAGAATGTCCAATGAACACCCCGGCACACAGCGCGATACCGCACCTGATCATTCGATGCATTCGTGTCTCCTCTATGAGTCTGAGAGTAAACGCAGCGGAGGACGCCGTCAAACTCCACGTATTTGCCACCTCTCGCGGAGTCGCTTAGACTTAGCGCGTTTTCTTTCGGGGAGGAACGTCATGCCTGCTGCGAACCGTCGCGTCGTGCAGTTGCTTTGTGCCGCACTGTTGTTTCTTGCAGGAATTGCCGTGGGGAGCGTGCTGACGCGCCACGTTTCCGCCGTCAACAAATTTGGCCAGCCCAGAACGGTGGTGCACGTTGTCGCGTACAAATTCCGCGACGCCACTTCTTTGAACGACCAGGAGCAGGCCATTTCCGGAATCAAGGATATGGCCGCGAAAATTCCGGGCATCAGGAATATCTGGCTGAAGACCGAACGCAACCAACTCCGCGATTTCAGCGGTGTCTATGTGATTGAGTTTACCAACCCCGAAGCAGCTGCCGATTATGCGGAAAGTCCCATTCACGATGCGTGGCGGAAAAAGTGGGAACAGCTCCGCGAGAACAGCCTGTCCTTCCAGGTTTCCAACTAGCCCACGCTACTCTTCGCGAAAAACGCCGTATTTGCGCCGCAGAAACGAATCCAGCAGAGTATCCGGGAGGATGCGCCGGCCGAAGGATGCCCATTTCGCCAGGGGCGTGACCGGATAGCGCGCTTTGGGATGCGGCGATTCGATGGCCTCTTGGATGACCCGCGCGCAATCTTCCGGCGTGGTTTTGGAATCCCCGCGGCCCTTGTTCGCCCCAGCCCACGCTCCCGCATAAACTTTCGCGTAGGGCCCTGCTTTGGCCGCTTCGATGTACGGTTCGGCCAACTCCTTGGCCGTCTGCTGAAAATTCGTGACGATGTAGCCTGGCTCGATCAAGATCACTTCGACTTGGAACGGGAACATCTCCAGACGCAGGGCATTGGAGAGCGCTTCGAGCGCGTGCTTGCTGCTGCTGTAAGCACCATAGGTCGGCGGCGTAAGGAAGCCGGTGACACTGCTCGTCATCAGGATGCGCCCGCGGCGGCGCTCGCGCATGTGCGGAAGGACGGCTTGCGTGACGCGCAGAACGCCGAAAACGTTGGTTTCAAACTGCCGGCGCAGGTCTTCTAGTCGCAAGTCCTCAATCACGGCCATGTACCCAACGCCCGCATTATTGATGAGGACGTCGATGGCGCCGGTCTTTTGCAAGACACTCTGCACGCCGCGCTGGACGGACGCATCGTCACACACATCGAGCTCCAGCGTCTCGATGGGTAGCTTCTTCTCCGCTGCTAGGCGGTCGAGGTCGGCGCGTTTCTCTTCAGAGCGTCCGGCGGCAAAAACGTGGTAGCCGCGCTCCGCCAGCAAAATGGTGGCGGCCCGGCCGAGTCCGTCGGTGCCGCCCGTTATCAAAACCGTTTTGGGGGTTTCGCTCATATTCTTTTTCCTTGGGAACGGCTCATTGTACGCACCCTGATGGCAGGAAGCTAGCAGTGGGCTTGGGTGCCAGCCCGCTTGCGGGCCACGTAGGTACTGCTGCCATAAGTCTTGCGCAGAATCTGGACGGCCTCGAGTGCAGGCCACAGCATGCGGTCCACCACCGACGCCGGAGAATAAGCCAAGTACTTCAGGCCTGCGGTCAGCCCCCGCGGCAACTGATGCACTTTGCGAAATTCCTTGCTGCTCAGAGGTTTATCCTTGTAGGCAAACGGCTTTCGCTGCAGCCGGGTCCTGATCATATAAGGCAGCCAGCCTGCCGGCGCCGACTTGTAAACATTCCCGCGATTGTCTTCTCGCTCCAAAGTGAGCCCGGTTTTCTCCAGGTATTGTGCGACGTTTTCTCTTGTGTAGAAGTACAAGTGCCGGGGAACGTCTTCCCAAAATAGGCAGCGGGAAGTGATGCTTTTGAAATTAGGCACTTGAAAGATAAATAGCCCGCCTTCCTTCAACACTTGCGACACCTTTTGGAAGTACGCCATGGGATCGTGGACATGTTCCAGCACCGCCCATGCAGTTATCGCATCATAGGTGGGTTCGCAGATGGAAATCTCGCTGAATTCCTGGCGGAACACAGGAAAGTCCGTGATGCGTTGCGATACCTCGGAAATCTCCACGCCGGAGACGTTCCACCCACGCGCCGCCATAAAGCGCGGAAATTCTCCGTTATAACAACCCACATCCAGCAGCTTCCCTGGGCCGGGCCGCTCTTCTGCCTTTTTCAGATAGCCCGCTTGTTGCGTGAAACGCTTCCGAAGGTAGCGCGCAAAACCAACGGACTCCTCGTTTTGGTAGTAGTTCCACGGATAATACTTCAGGATTTCCTTGCGATCCGGCCGTGGATTTACGAAGCCGAGGCCGCATTCGTCACATTCCACCACGGCGAAATATTCGTCAGGAAAAAGGCGCACATCCGGCATTTCGTATACCGTCGTGTAGCGGCGTGATCCGCACAGATTGCATGCAACAGTTTCCAAAGTGACCTGTTCTTCCGTTTTCGGGCGACGCATAACGCACGTGCAAGACCTCTGCGCAACGACGCAACAGGCAGAAATCGCCAGCGAGGAACACCCGACCGCCCGGGAATTTCAGAGAAACGAGAGCAAGACCTGAGCCCCAATCATATATGAACCCAGACCGCAGTCTGGACGGAAGGAATCAATCCTCTTCGTGAATGGTCACGAGCCGCACAACTTCAAATTCCTTCTTGCCAGCCGGCGTGGCGACGTGTACTTCGTCTCCCACCTTGCGATTGAGCAGCGCGCGGCCGATCGGGGAGGTGGTGGAGATGAGCCCTTTTTCGACATCAGCTTCCTCGCTGCTGACCAGTTTGTACTCGACCTCGACGCTGCGCTGCACATCCACAACCACGACCCGCGAGCCGTACCCGGTACGGTCCCTGGGAATGTTCGTGAGGTTGAGCATGCCCAGATCGCCCATGCGCTTCTTGAGGTGGTGAATCTTGGCGTTGACGTACCCCTGGCGCTCCTTGGCGAATTTGTACTCCGCATTTTCAGACAGGTCGCCATGTGCGCGGGCAACGGCTATCTCCTTGGGGAGCTCTACGTTTAGTTCGCGCTCGAGCGTGTCAATTTCCGTCTGGAGCTTCTTCTTTATTTTTGCAAGCGGATCGGACATAAAATTTCCGGGTTAATGAAAAATGATGCGGAGCCCGGCCAGGCCGAACTCCGCTCCCCACATTATAGATGGGACGGAAATGAGAGAACAAGGGGGGAAGGGTCGCAGGGGACAGCAGGGGTGGTTCTCCTGCTGGAATACTCCTTTATCGCGTTGTAAATACAGGCTTTATACAGCGGCCAGGCTTTCAACGAACTTGCACTTGCACGTCGTTCGTGGCCGTTTTCCCCTTGGCGTCAGTGACGGTAAGAGTGTAGGTGGTGGTCCGCTTGGGCGAGACCCCGAAACACCGCGTGTGTGAAGGCCACACTTCCGCCACAGGCGGATCGAGGCTGACGCTCTTCGCATTGACGACGTCGTAACAGATCTGCGCGGATTCGCCGCGCCGAATAACCGCGGGATTGGCGTAAAGCGCGCGGATGCCGAACCCCGGGCCACCGAGTTGTTGAAGCGTGAGCTGATCCTCCGCGCGATGTTGCTCGCGTTGTATCTCGGCGTCGTGCCGCTCGAATTCGCGGGCCGCCTCGTGACGGGAGATCACAAGGAAAACGACATAGATAACAACGACGACAACCCCAATCAACGCATAAATTAGCGGCTTCTTTAGATGAGCGTTCTGCTCCATCTGTGGGTCGGAGTTCATTCGACACCTGCAATGACTTTCTACCTGACGGAGGGATGATTGCTCCGAAAGGATTGGTCCGGGGAATACAGCATTGTACCCAATTCAGGGAAAAGAAAGAACGCGAAGACCGCGAGCATGAGCGGAACTAAGACGCTGCCTCAGCAGGAAAAAAGTCCTGGTAAAAGCTCGCCCGCTTTGCCAAGAAAGCATTCGTCAAACAAGGAGGAGTTGGCGGGAGTTTCAGGACCCACATAGAAAGTCCTGGCGCGTCCGGCAACGTGGGCGGCAAAACTCGCGGCAGGCTCAACGCTGCCGGAGGTACCGACAGCAACGAAGATCGAACAATCATTGAGTGCTTGAAAGATTTGGTCGAGCTCAAAAGGAGTCTCGCCAAACCAGCAGATGTGCGGCCGGATTTTGCCCCCGCAGGAACACCGTGGAAACTCGCCGGGTGATTCGTGGAGAGAGGTGTCTGCGAAAGGCGGGAGGGAACAGGAGTCGCAACGGCTCTTGAAGAGTTCACCGTGCATGTGGAGAACGTGTCGCGTGCCGGCCTGCTCGTGAAGATTGTCGACGTTTTGCGTGCAAAGAAAAAAGCGGTCTTGCAGAACTCGCTCGAGAGCAGCGAGGGCCAAATGGCCGGCGTTTGGCTTGGCGGCGAATGCGACTTTGCGACGCATCGAGTAGAAATCCCACACCAGGTGGGGATCACGCCGCCAGGCAAGTGGGGAAGCGACTTCTTCGATTCGATAATGACGCCAGAGTCCGCCGGCATCCCGAAATGTGGGAATACCGCTTTCGGCGCTGATGCCAGCGCCCGTGAGAACAAATACCCGATCGGCTGGAGAGATGGCAAGTCTTGGCATTTGGCGACAAGAGAGACTCTAGCACGCCTCAATCTACGTGTTGCGCCCGGGGCCGGAGCGGGTTTCGTGCGAAGGAATTGCAGTGTCAGGCGATGTGCGCGGTCTTGACGCCGGCAAGCCCGCGGATTTCGGCCAAGATGCTGGAAACGACTCCAGGAACGCTTGCGGCCACTTCCGGAGACAATGAAGTGCCAGCGGAGAAATCCAGGCCCTCAATACCGTAAACAATGAGCGAAGGCGGCAATTCGCCCAGGGTGCGCGCAAGTTCGATGGCTTCGGCTACTCCGAAGGCGTGCGTCGAACAATGGGAAAACCACTTGGGAAGCTTTTCGGCGGTGGCATCGAGTCGGTGGATGGTGCCGGGCGCGACGCCGGATTGCACGGCATCCACTAGAATAACCGCGGAAGCCCCTCTCCAGGCTTCCAGCAATTCCGCGCCGTCGCCAGTCTCTTCCATGATGGTGAAGCCCGGAAGATTCTGGCCGCGCAGGCGCCGAATAACGACACTTCCCACACCGTCGTCGCCGCGGAAGGGGTTGCCCACCCCGATCAGCAGCGCGCTGCTGAGGGGCGCGGTCATTCCCGCTCTACCCGGAGTCTCAGGAAGTGCGTTGCACAGGAGATGCACGGATCGTAATTGCGGATGGCTTGTTCACATTGCCATTGCAGGCGATCGTTGGGGAGATGCAGCCGCGCGCTGACAAACTCGGAAAGATCTTCCTCCATGGTCTTCAGGTTCTGCGAGGTGGGGGGAACGATCTTGGCGTTCGTAATGAGGCCGCGCTCATCGTAACGATAACGGTGATAGAGGATGCCGCGAGGCGCCTCGGTGCACCCATGTCCAATAGAGACACGCGGAGTAACTTCCACATAAGGCCGGTCTGGCACTTCGTAATGGGCGATGATGCGCAGGGCTTCTTCGCAGGCATACACGGTTTCCACCGCGCGCACCAGAATTCCCTGGAAGGGATTCCGGCATGTGGCGGTCAGTCCCGCGGTACGCGCCGCTTTCTGCGCCAGAGGTGTGAGTTTCTCGAAATTCAAATTGTAGCGGGCCAGCGGGCCGACGAAGTAGGAACCCCGTTCGAGTAAAGCGGAATGCAGCGCGTTGGAATGCTCGTGGTGCTCCTCGGCGAAATGCTGCTCGTACTCCTGGATGGGGATATCCAGCCCTTTACTGGAAATGAGGCGCCCTTCGTTCAAGGGATACTCATCCGGGTGACGCAAGGCGACAAATTCGTAATCGCGCTGAAAATCGGGAAAGGTGAAAGTGGAAACCCATCGGCAAGTTTCCACGGCGGCGTCACGCGCCCATTTCAGATCCTCGGTCAGACCCTTGAGCTGCTCCTTGGAAGGCGCTTTATAAAAGCCACCAACGCGCACGTTGATGGGATGGATTTCGCGGCCGCCTACCACCGTCATGATCAAGTTGCCGATCTTCTTCAGGCGCAACCCACGTTGCACGGCCTCGGGATGATCCTTGGCCATCTGGATGACATCCTCGTATCCAAGGAAGTCCGGGGCATGGAGCATGTAGATGTGCAGTGCGTGGCTTTCAATCCACTCGCCGCAGTAAAGCAGGCGGCGCAGATCGCGGATGGGACCCTCGATGTGAACCCCGAAAGCTTCCTCGGCAGCATGGCAGGCACTCATTTGATAGGCGACCGGGCAGATGCCGCAGATGCGCGCGGTGATATCGGGAGCTTCGTTGAATTTGCGGCCTCGGAGAAAAGCCTCAAAGAAGCGCGGCGGTTCAAAAATGTTAAGTTTCACTTCCGTGACGCGCTGATCACGCACTCGAACGAATAGGCCGCCCTCGCCCTCGACGCGTGCCAGGACATCGACCTTGATGGTCTTAGCGTTCATGCGCTTCGCTCTCTTTCCGGAACGCTTCGGCGTACGCATTGAAGGAACGGAAGGCGCGCACAAGTTCCGGCTCGGTGACGCCCAGGGCGGTCCAGCCCGCGCTCATCGAAGTGGTATTGGGCGTCTCCTTCGGTCCGAAGCACCCGTAGCAACCCCGATCGTAGGCGGGACAAAGCGCGCCGCACCCCGCCAGCGTGACGGGGCCCAGACACGGCGTGCCGTTCGCTACCATGACGCAGACCGTGCCGCGCCGCTTGCACTCCATGCACACACCATGCGCCGGAGTCACTGGCTTCCTGCGATTCAGGAACGCGTTTAGAACTTCAACCAGCTGAAGTTTGTTGATGGGGCAGCCACGCAATTGAAAATCCACGAAGACGTGGTCGTTGATTGGCGTGGATTTGCTGAGCGTTTCAATGTATTCCGGCTTGGCGTACACCATCGGAATAAAATCGGCGACGTTCTTGAAATTCCGCAAGGCCTGGATGCCGCCGGAAGTGGCGCAGGCGCCGATGGTGATCAGGAGCTTAGAAGAACGGCGAATCATGTGAATGCGCTCTTCGTCGTGTGGGGTGGTGATTGAGCCTTCCACCAGCGAAATATCGTAAGGGCCCTTGACGAACGCCCGGGAGGCTTCGGGGAAATTGGCGATATCCACGGCCCCGACAACGGAAAGCAGTTCGTCCTCGCAGTCGAGCAGGCTCAACTGGCATCCGTCGCACGAAGCGAACTTCCAAACGGCAATCTTGGGTTTGCGCACGGCAGCCATTTCAGACCTCCGACTTGCCAAATACAGAGGCAATCTGGTCAAAGCGGTATACCGGTCCATCCTTGCAGACGAATCCGGGGCCGTATTGGCAGTGACCGCAATAGCCCAGCGCGCACCTCATGTTTCGCTCCATCGAGAGATACATCCGTTCGTGCGGGACGCCGCGTTTCTGAAGTTCCATGACCGCAAAGCGCATCATCACTTCGGGTCCGCAGAGCAATGCAACGGTGTTGGATGGATCGAACGGGGCGCGCGCTACCAGCGGTGTCACAACGCCGACGTTGCCGCGCCATCCGCTGGCCGCCCGATCCACGGTGACCTGTACCTCCAGGTCGAACTTGCCCCGCCAGCGCTCCAGCTCTTTCTTGAAAAGAATATCTTCGGGGGCCCGCGCGCCGTACAGCAAAACGATCTTGCGGTATTTCTCGCGCTGCGCCATCAGGAAGTACAGCACGGGACGCAAGGGCGCCAGCCCGATGCCGCCGGAAATGATCACAAAATCGCGGCCATTTTCTTCGTTCAGCGGCCAGTGGCTGCCGAACGGCCCGCGAACACCGATCTGGTCCCCGGGTTTCAGCAGGCCCATGGCCTTCGTGACAATGCCCACGCTGCGCGTGGTGTGCTCCAGCACGGAGGTGATTGCCGGATTCCCGCTGATGGAAATGGGTACCTCGCCGGTTCCGAAAACATACAGCATGTTGAACTGCCCGGGGAGGAAGGAAATCTTGGCCTCACCGTTTTCGGGAACCAGGCTGAGCGTAAAGGTGTCGTCCGTCTCATCCCGCACCCGGTCAATGCGGTAGAGCTGCGGGATCATGGGGTCCGCGTTGACTCCCTGGGGGACTTCGTTTTCAGTCATTGTGGCCATAAATATCCAATAACTGCAGGCGCGTGGCATCGAGCCGCGCCGTAATGATGCTCGCAAAACGCTTCAACATTTCGAACCCGAGGTCGTGGTCTTCCTCGCACTTCGCGCGGAGGCACTTGGCGTCGAAAACCAGCGCACGCGTGCGCTTCAGGGTCTTGGCGTTGAAATGCCAGCGGTACGGCGGCGAAACCCACGACCACCCGAGAATTTCGCCTTCACCTATGGTCTGGACCGTGGTTGGCCCCAGGTGAGGAATCACCAGTTCGATCGACACCATGCCTGAGCGGATGAAATAGAACTCGTCGGCGGGATCCCCTTCCAGAAAAATAAAATGCTTCTCCGGGAACTGCACATTCTTCGCGCAGCCGGTGATGAACTCTAAATGTTCTTCAGGGAAGTCCTGGAAGAACGGATGTTCCTTGATGACGGACTCCAGCGTGTGAATCATTTGCACCCCTCCTCACCCGGCAGCGCTGGCGGGCGTCTCGCCTTCGCGAATCACGCGCGCCTCTTCGGTGATATCAATCCCCACAGGGCACCAGGTGATGCAACGTCCACATCCCACGCACCCCGATGTGCCAAACTGATCGATCCAGTAAGCCAGCTTATGCATCATCCACTGGCGATATTTGGATCGCGGCGTCGAGCGCACGCTGCTTCCATGGATATAAGAGAAATCGGTCGTAAAGCAGGAATCCCATTTGCGCCAGCGTTCCGCCTGCTGCCCAGATAAGTCGGTGAGATCTTCGACCGTCGAACAGAAGCACGTCGGGCACACCATGGTGCAGTTGGAGCAACTCAGGCATCGGTCCGCCACTTGATCCCAGCGCACATGCTCGATGTTGCGATATAGCAGTTCCTTGATCCCGCTGACGTCGAGGCTGCGGCCCATATGTTTGGCGGCTTCCGCCACAAGGTTTTCTGCGAACTCCACGTCGGCCGCCGTCGCTTCCTCATGAGAAACCTGTGACACCAGATCGGCCCCGGCCTTTGTGCCGACGCGGACGATGAAATGGTGCCGCCCCTCGTGGAGAACTTCGGTGAGCGCCAGGTCGAAACCCGCAGCGGCTTTCGGGCCCGTGTTCATGGACGCGCAGAAGCACGTACCGCCGGCCTGCACACAATCGACCGCGACGATAAAGATATTCTCGCGATGCAGTTTGTAGACGGTATCAACGAACGGACCCTTCAGAAATACCTTGTCCTGGATGCTCAGCGCGTGAAGTTCACATGCGCGCACGCCGATGAAGGCAAACTTAGTGGCCTTGCGCGTCTCCGAAATTATCTGGAAAAGCCCGTCAGAGCGGCGTGCCTGCCACAGACGCATGGCCGGCGGGAAAACAAATTTCTTCCAGGAATGCGCTCCGACGGCGAACCCGAATAGTGCATCGTCCTCGCGACGCTTTAGCCGGTATTTTCCGCCCGCCTGCTCGTCGGTCCAGCCAGCGGGGAAATCCTTCGTCGAGTACACATGGTCGTACACCACCGCGCCTTCGCGGATGGTGGGACCTAACACTTCGTAATCCCGTTTCGCCAGAACCTGGAGCAATTGATCCAATTGCTGGGGGCTCAGCACAACACTATTGTTTGATCGAGGAGCCTTGGGAGTCATTCTCGCTCCCTACTGCTCCGGGCTGGAGCGCTGCCCGGCGCTCGTGCAACATCACTTCATCATCTGACCCTCGTATACTCCTTCCTGCATTTCATTGCAACGGCACGGGTCACTGTTTGCTCTCAGAATTCTGCCGTTGTGCCCAATCGGTGTGGAAGCGGCTACGGATTCTCCGCAAGAATTGCAATACAATCAGCAGTGGGTCGGAAGGTGAGAATGAAATTGTGACGAAAATCACGCTTCATTGTGACGACAACCACAAATCCCTCATTCTAATCGTTTTGCATTATTGTTCCCGTTCCACCCTTGGCGTTAAGTGGATGCTATCGAATGTCGCGCCGCACTTGGTTTGGGTAGGAAAGTGGCAACCGGCGCATCCGCTTTTTCGTGGCAGTACTTTTGAAGCGGCCAGGAATAATACAGACTCGGGGTGTTTCGGTGGTTCGTGGGGTGCGCCAAGGGAAGTTCTTCGTCTGCCTTCCTAAAACGATCGCAATCGCACTTTGCCTGTTCACCGCGAGTTTGCTTCTCGGGCCCACGTCCACAGGTGAAGCCGCACAGCCACAGAAGACCCCAAGGGTGTCGCCGAGACCCGACCTACTCTTTGTCCAAGCGGAGACAATTCTTGACGGGAATGCTCCGCAGCGTTTCCCGCGCGGAAGCCGAATCGTGCGCCTGGCCTCTGAATCCAAACGGCCCCTCGAACTGACGCCTGAGTTCTTCGCTGCGGCTGACCCGCAGGTTGATTTCAGCGGCGCGAAGATACTCTTTTCGGCCCAGAAAAATGCCGGCGAAAAATGGCAAATCTGGGAGATGAACGCGGACGGCTCGGAGAAACGCCAAATCACGAACTGCGCTGAGGATTGCGTGCGCGCTGCATACCTTCCGGACGCAGAGATTGTCTTTACTGTTCAGGCCCTACGGAGCGGCCGACCCGAGTCCTATTTGGCGGTTTCCAAAACCGATGGATCGCAAATGCATCGCATTACTTTTGGACCTGGCAATTTCTGGCTGGAAACGGTTCTCCGCGATGGACGCGTGCTCGCCTCCGCTTCTTCGCCTTTGCAGGACACCGGGGCGGACCGGAAGACGCGCTTGCTTTATACCTTGCGCCCGGACGGCGCCGCGCTGGAAACCCTTCGCTGTGAACACCGATCTTCCGTCACGAGATACGACGCTGCGGAACTCGAAGACGGCTCCGTTATTTTTGTGAAGACAAGCAACGATAGCAAGAGCTCAGCCGGCGCCTTGGCTGAGGTGCGCAAGGGTGATCCCAGCGAGTCTGCTTTAGGCGGCGGCGCGCCGATTTATCGTTCGCCCCGCTCTTTGTCCGCCGGCATCGTAATTGTCTCCCGAACAAACGCGCCCCAGGGGACACCAAAAGCGAAATTCGATTTGTACGCATTCGATCTGAAAAAACAATTGGTCGGGGACGTCATCTACAGCGATGCAAAACTGTCGAGCTTCCAGGCCGTGCCGCTCGTCGCCAATCCGGTGCCCAAGCGATTCTGGAGCACGCTGAACATGGACTCCAAGGCAGGCTACTTCATTACATTGAACAGCTACATCTCGTCGGAAGGCATAAACGGCCGGCTGGTGGCAGCGATTGCGCGGGTACGCGTGATTTCTTTGGGAAACACGGGCACCGGGGAACGCAGCTTGGGCGAAGCGCCGGTTGAGAAGGACGGGTCGTTTTACGTGGAAGTGCCGGCGAACCAACCGGTGCGTTTCGAGCTTCTGGACGCCAACGGGCAAACAATTGTGGCGGAACGCAGTTGGATCTGGACGCGCCCCGGGGAGCAGCGCGGGTGCCCCGGATGCCATGGCGACAAAGCGTTGGCGCCGGAAAACCGCTGGCCCCTCACATTGAAGCGTTTTGATACGCCGACTGCGCTTTTGGAGAAGAATAATGCGGCAGAAGCAGCACATGCGCACTAACATTTCGCGCCGACTTTGTTTGTTTGGCGCGGTAGCGATTGCGGCGCTCGCAATCGCTTCGCTGGCGCTTGCGCAAAAGACCGCCACCCCTGCCAATGTGTATTCCGGCACTGCTTCGAAGTATCCCACCTACGAGGATGTGACCGATAGAGCGCACTTGAACTTTGTGAATTCGTTCGGCGAACAGAAACTCAGCTCCATCCTGGAATCGGCGGGACAAGGTTGCGCCTGGTTCGACTACAACAATGATGGCCTCTTGGACCTCTACGTTCTCAGCGGCCGCTACCTCGAAGGCGTCACCGACCATTCCAAACCCGATGGCAAGGACGCCACGAATCACCTCTACCGCAACAATGGCGACGGCACGTTTACGGATGTTACGCAAGAAGCGGGCGTGGCCGGCAAGGGTTTTGCCATGGGCGTGACCGTCGGAGATTACGACAACGACGGCTATGAAGATATCTATGTCACCAATTGGAACTCCGCGATTCTTTATCACAACAACGGCGATGGCACCTTTACGGATGTAACCGAAAAAGCGGGCGTGCAAAACAACCGTTGGGGCATCGGTGCCGCGTTTGTGGACTACGACCGCGACGGCAAGTTGGACCTTTTTGTCGGCAATTACCTGAAATACGATCCCAAAGTCAAAAAGGTTTTTTATACCGCTGACGCGTTTGCCGGCCCGCTGGATTACGAAGGGGACTCGAACCGCTTATTCCACAACAACGGTGATGGCACCTTTACGGATGTTTCCGAGCGTGCGGGTATCGCCAATCCTCCTGGCAGAGCCATGGGTGTGACCGTGGGCGATTTTGATGGAGACGGCTGGCCGGACATCTATGTCGCTAACGACCAGATGGAAAGCTACCTCTACCACAACAATCATGACGGAACTTTCACGAACGTAGCCCTCGATCAAAACGTCGCCTATGGCACCAACGGCGACACGCCCTCGGCGATGGGACCCATCTTCGCGGACTATGACAACGACGGCGCGCTGGATCTTTTCGTCTCTGACATGCGCTATCACCGGCTGTTCCGGAATTCCCCCAGGGAAGGATTCTTCATCGACACAACAGCGGATGCAGGCATCGCACGGGTCGCTGGCCAATATGTGGGCTGGGGCGACGGAATCCTGGATTTTGACAATGACGGCTGGAAAGACATTTTCATCGTCAATGGCGGACTCCACTGGCTCATCCCGATGGAAGATTCGCTGCTGCGCAATAATGGCAACGGGACCTTTACGGACGTTTCCGATGAAGCCGGGAGCTACTTCAGAACGAAGAAAGTCGGGCGCGGCGCGTGCTTCGCGGATTATGACAACGACGGCTACATTGATGCGTTCATCGTCGTTTTGGGCGGCAAGGGTATTCTGCTGCACGCAAAGCCTCCGGCGGGCAGTGCGCGAAATCACTGGCTGACACTCAAGTTGACAGGCACGAAAAGCAATCGCGACGGTTTTGGAGCACGCATCGAAGCGGTGGCGGGCGATCTACACCAAATGGTGGAGAATGTGCCGCAATCGGGATACCTCTCGCAAAACGATCCGCGGCCCCATTTTGGTTTGGGTTCGCATACGCAGGTGGATCGCCTGACAATCCATTGGCCTAGTGGAACCGTGCAAACACTCGAAAACGTCAAAGCGGACCAGATCCTGCAGATTACCGAGCCGGGTGAACGTGCAGCGGCTACTCCGGGAGGCTCCAGCCGGTGAGAGCGCAATTCACAATTCGCTTGCGCAGGCTTGGCGCCCTGACGGGTTCCCTGGTTCTCGCCGGCTTCATTGCCGCGACGTTCGGAGTTTCACCGCTGCACGGCGAGCAGGCGGGGACAACATCGACGTCGCAGGCCTCCCAAGAGAACTACCTCACCCCGGTGGAACTCAAATTCTCCCATGACGGTACGAAGCTTTACGTCGTTTGCGAAGACGACGATTCGCTGCTGGCCGTGGACGTGACCACACGGCGCGTCGTCGCCAAGGTAAAAGTGGGTCACAAGCCGAAAGACGTTGCCGTTTCTCCGGACGGCCGCACGCTTTACGTTTCTAACGAGTGGGACGACACCGTCAGCGAAATCGATGCCGCAAGTTTTTCGCAGCGCCGTACCTTTGCGACAGGTTGGGGTCCTATAGGAGTGACCACCGATCGCACCGGCAAGGTGCTGTACGTCGCCAACAGCATGGGGAATGACGTGTCCCTGCTGGATCTGACCAGCGGCACAGAAATCAAGCGTCTGGCTTCGTGGCGTTCACCCCACAATTTGTCGTTGTCTCTGGACGGCCGCCGCGTGTACGTGGCGAACCTGCTGGGGCACTTGGGCTCGCCGAATGAGCCGCCGGCTTCTGAATTGGTGGTGATCGACACCGCAAAGCAGCGGGTGGCTGAGCGCATAGAGATTCCGGGGGTGCTGGAGTTGCGGCACGTCGCCGAGGCGCCGGGCCCCAAGGGCGGGTATCTCCTGGTGCCGTTCATACGGCCGAAGAATTTGAACCCGCTGATTCAGGTGGCGGGCGGCTGGATCTTGACGCATGGGATGGCAGTTGTGCGGGTCGCTGGAGCGAATAACGCCACGCAGCCCAAGTCCACTGTGACCCAAATTCTGCTGGACGATGTGGATTCGTACTATGCGGGAACGAACGGCGTCGCGTTCACGCCGGATGGGCGCCACGTGTTGGTGACCTCTTCCGAAGCAGACACAGTTTCGGCAATCGATACGACAAAGCTGGAGCGCCGGTTGCACCAGGTGCCCGCCGAGGAACTTGCCGACCGGCTGGATTCCGCGAAAGAAATTGTCGAGCGCCGGCTGGAGACGGGCTCGAACCCCATGGGCATTGCGATCTCCCGCGACGGGCGTTCTGCGTACGTCGTGAATCGCTTGAGCGATAGTCTGACGGTGGTGGACATTCCGCGCTTACAGGTGCGCGGAACGATTGATCTCGGTGGCCCGAAGCAGTTGACGCAATTGCGCCGCGGCGAGCAAATGTTTCATGCCGCGCGTTTCTGTTTCCAGGGCCAGTTTGCTTGCGCGACCTGCCATCCCGACAACCATATCGATGGCGTCGCGTGGAATCTGGAAACGCCGCAACTGGGGCGCGATCGCGTAGCCAACCGCACCTTGCGAGGAGTCGCGGAGACAGCACCCTACAAGTGGAACGGCCACAATCCCGATCTGGAAACCCAGTGCGGTCCGCGCATCGCCAAGTTCCTGTTTCATTCCGAGGGTTTCAACTCCACGCAATTGGCGGATCTGGTCGCGTTCATTAAATCCATCCCCTTGCCGCCGAGTCGCCATCTTGCCGCGAATGGCGAGTTGTCGCCGCCGCAGGAGCGCGGCCGGGCGATCTTCTTCCGGAAGAGCTGCGACACCTGCCATACGCCGGCGACGCATTACACCGCAAAAACCAGTTTTGATGTCGGCACCGCCACCAAGTACGACACGTCAGGTCTGTTTGACGTGCCCCAGCTTGATCGCATCGAGCAGCGGCCCCCTTATTTGCACAGCGGAGAGGCCAAGTCGCTCGAGGAACTCTGGACCATTTACAACCCCCAGGACAAACACGGGGTGACTTCGGACATGTCCAAGGAAGAACTGAACGATTTGATTGAATTTTTGAAGTCTCTGTAGCGAGCAGCGTTTGGCGAGGATGGAGAGCACGTGAGTTTGGAGCTGAGCATGAAGGACAAAAAGTTTTGGCGCTGGTTGCTTGGAGCGGTGGGGACACTGGTTCTGCTCGCGCCCGCATGCGCTCAAATGCCTCCCCTCTATACCCATTGGGAAAACTACACCACGGCGAATGGCATGCCCGATGAAAAAGTGTTGAGTGTCGCGGTGGATGGCGACCGCGTTTGGGCGGGCACGGAGAACGGCCTAGTGCTGATCGAGAAGGGCAAAATCCAGAAGGTTTATAAGCCGGAAGACGGCCTCGCAAACCGCGTCGTGACCGGCATCGCGGTCGACCCGGCCTCCGGTGATGTCTGGCTCTCGACATTCGGCGGGCTGAGCCGCCTTTCGGGAGGACAATTCCACAATTACACGAACCTCACCAGCGGATTGGCCAACGACATTGTTTACGGCGTGGCCATTCAGGATGAGTACGTGTGGGTGGCGACCACGGCCGGCACCAATCGCTTCAACACACGGACGGGAGAGTGGTCCATCTTCAGCGAGAAAAACGCGCCCATCCATGAACCATGGTCCTACGGCATCGCCGTCGCCGAGAAAAAAGTGTACGTAGCCATCTGGGGCGGCGGCATCCTGGAGTACGACATCGCCGGCGGCTATTGGAAACCGTACACCGACCCTGACGGAGAAATGGAAATTGTGCTGTTCAAGAACCAGGGATTGATTCACATCATTGTAAGCAACGTCGCCTGGAACAAAGACACCCAGATGTTCTGGGCGTCCACCTATTTCGGCCTCAGCGGATATGACGGGCGGAACTGGCACAACTACCTGTCCACGGATAGCGGCTTAGCCTCCGACTTCATCAACTCCCCCAAGTCTCGCGGCGATGATGTCTGGGCCTGCACGGACAAAGGCCTGAGCTATTTGAACTTCAAGACCAACACCTGGGTTACCTACCGGCCCAACGCAAAAACCGGACACGGTGAGATCGTTATTACCGCGCCGGACAAAAAAGTGACCACGATGGAAACGCCCACTTCCCTCGCTCACAACTACATCCTGAACATGGATTTCCAGGGCGACGATATTTGGGTGGCCACAGCAACGGGTCTGAGCCACGGCATAAAGGAATCCACTCGTGAATCCAAAAAAGAAGCATCCAACAAGGAAGGGAAAGTCCATGAGCACACCACAGCTAGCCGTTGAACCAAGTGAGACTGAAACGGAAGGCGTCACCAAGAAGGCCATCACCAACCACTCCGTGTTGAACGAGGCCTTCGATTACGCGAAGCCGTCTTCGTTCTCGCGCGGGCTGCGGCTGGACATCAAGGGAGTCACCATCCTTCTGATCTCTGGCACGGCCAGTATTGATGAGAACGGCAAGACCGTTCATGAAGGTGACTTCCGCGCACAGACCTGGCGGACCTACCAGAACATTACCGGGTTGCTGGCTTCCGAGGGTGCAACTTGGAAGGACGTGGTACGCACCACATGCTACCTGCGGGACATTGAACGCGACTACGCCGCCTTTAACGAAATTCGCACACAGTTTTTCAGGGAACAGGGATTGGATCCGCTGCCGGCTTCTACAGGCATTCAGGCCATTCTTTGCCGGGCGGATCTGCTCGTCGAGATGGAAGCGATGGCCATCTTCGACGCCAGCAAGCGGTAACACAGGCTGTTTGGTTGAGGATTGCCCGTGGCGACCCCGGGCCACGGGCCACGGGCCAGACAGGCGAGCCGAATCCGCAAGGGCCCACCTGTTTTGGGAGTACGAGAAGTCGCGGAAAGGTAGATTCCGATGAAGATCGCAGGAATTGTTCGGCTAGAAGATATTTCCAGGCTCTGCCCGCTGATCAGCCGCGCGACCGATAGCTTTGCAGACGGAGACTCGGAGACAAGGAAAGTGCACGTCAAACGAGTTTGTTTCGGCGGGCCGCGGCCGGTGGTGATTGCAGGCCCGTGCTCGGTCGAGAGCTACGAGCAGACACTCGAAGTGGCCCTTGCGGTGAAGGCGGCCGGCGCGGACATGCTCCGCGGCGGCGCATTCAAGCCGCGAACTTCGCCCCACGATTTTCAAGGACTTGGCCTTGAGGGCCTGCGCATTCTGCGGGAAGTGTCCCGGGAGACTGGGCTGCCCGTGGTTACCGAAGTCATGGACGCCCGCCAGATCGATCAAGTGGCCGAACACGCCGACATGCTGCAAATTGGCTCCCGCAATATGCAGAACTACACCTTGCTTGTGGAAGCGGGCCGCAGCGGCAAGCCGGTGCTTTTGAAACGCGGAATGGCGGCAAACCTTTGCGAATGGCTCGGCGCGGCGGAATACGTCGCCAAGGAAGGAAACTTCAATATCGTGCTGTGTGAGCGGGGGATCAAAGCGTATCCCGCGGGTGAATACTCGCGGTATGTCCTTGACTTGAGCGTCATTCCCGCAGTGCAGGAACACACTTTCCTGCCGATTATTGTGGACCCGAGCCACGCCACGGGTGTATCCGCCATGGTCGAGCCGGCCAGCCGCGCAGCAGTGGAATTTGGATGCCACGGGTTGCTCATCGAAGTGGCCAGCGACCGGCCCGGTGCGGCCAAACCGAAGTGCGATGCAGCGCAAGCCATTGGCCCGGCAACGTTGGCCAGGATTGTAGAATTCGTGGCGGCGCACAGCGAAGCGCCGCTGAAGGCGAGTGCCCATGCTGTCTGAAGTCCCTAGGAAAATCGCGCGCAAGATTGTGCTCGCGGGAGTTCCCTTCTTCTGCGTGTTGGCCCCCTCCGCTCTGCCGCAATCGGCAGAGCCGCAGAAACCTGCCAGCGAAGCTCAGCCCACACATCGCTATGCCAACATGCCCGACGAAGCAGTTCCCTATGGAAAGTTCACCAAGCCCTACAAGGAATGGTACGTCGACACCGACACGCTCGATTACTTCGGAGCTGCGCGCGAGAGGGTTGTGCAAGAGATCGACACATCGAATACGGTGAACATCGGATTCCTCGGTCCGCTGGAAAACAACTATGAAGCGCTGTACGGGCAGGCCATGCTGCACGGCGCGCAGATGGCCTTGGAGGAAGCAAACGGCCGCGGCGGATATGGCGCAAGTGCGACGTCACATGGCAAGCACTACGCGTTGAAGATCCATAACGACTCGGCGCAATGGGGCGCTTCGTCCACGGAAGCAGTGAAGATGTTGTTCGACGAGCACGTCGTTGCGGTGCTGGGAAGCGTTGATGGCGCATCCACGCACATCATGCTGCGCGTCGCTCTGAAATTGGAATTCCCCATCATGGATACAGGTACCACGGACCCGACGGTCACGGAAACGCGCATCCCCTGGCTGATGCACACGTTTCCCGACGACCGCCAGCAGGGGTACACCCTGGCGGACTATGTATTCAAGAAGCTGAAGCTCAAGAAAATCGGCGTGTTCCGCACGCAATCGCGGTATGCGCGCATCGGCGTCGAAAAATTCTTCGACGAGGCCAAGCGCATGGGCCGCGTGCCTCCTCTGGAAGTGAAATTCGAGCGTGGCGACCAGGATTATTCCACGCAGCTCCGCATGTTGCAGAACGCCCACATCGAGGGACTCGTAATCTGGGGCGAGGCGCCCGATGCCGCGCGCATTCTGAAGCAGATGCGTTCCATGGGAATGAAGCAACCCGTTTTTGGCTCCAGCCGCATGGCCTATCCCGCGCTGCTCGAGATAGCCGGAAATGCCGCGGAGGGCGTCGTTACCACTTGTCCGCTGGATCCTACGCGGGCGGATCCGCAATGGCAGGATTTCCGGAAAAAGTATCAGGCGAAATTCAAGGAAGAACCCGATGCGTACGCCGCGTACGCCTACGATGGCATGAACATCCTCATCGCTGCCATCGAGAAGAAGGGCCTCAACCGCGGAAAGATCATGGACGGCCTCCGCGAGTATTACGGCAAGTCCTATGACGGTGTGGGTGAGCGCGAAGAGTTCGACTACACCTTGAACAACATTGCTCCCCTTGCGCTGGCTAAAGTCGAAGGCGGGAAATTTGTCTATCTGCCGGCGCAACGCCGCGAGCCCACCGTCGCGCACTCGGGGGCAGGAGCACCCTGATGCCAGGGGCCGTACCGCCGGACCGCTGCTTCCACAGACGGGGCCGTTCCGCGCGGCCACTGGTTGCATCTTTGGTGCGATGCACAGCGTTCTTACTCCTGGGCATGGCTGCTTTCCCCCATTCTGCTGCGGCCCAAGATGAAATCACTCCGCAAACTCCCTATGCAACGCTCGACCGCAACGCCGTCGCTTATCGCGGGCCCGGGCGGGAAAACGCTGCGAATCTTCCGGGCGCAACAGTGAAGATCGGACTCCTCCTTCCGCTTCAAGGAGCAAATGCTTTGGAAGGCCGATCTTTGCTGACAGCCGCAAACATGGCGCTGGCGGAAGAAGAAGCCCGGGGGCCGCTTGAGGACGAGCGTAACTTGTCGCTTGCGGTTCGCAACCAGGCGGAGCAATGGGGTCAGGCCAGCAGCGAAATCGTCCAATTGATCGCCGAGGCGCGGGTTGCGGCGCTGATCACCTCTTCTGACGGCAATATCGCGCATCAGGCCGAGCAGATCGCGAACAAGATCGGCATTCCGATTGTCACCCTGGCGAGCGATGCGACGATCACGCAAATCAACATCCCCTGGATTTTTCGCCTGGGACCCAGCGATCAGGACCAGGCGCGCGCCATCGCTTCGCAAATTTATCAAGCCGGGCTTCCGAAAAAAGTCCTGCTGTTTGTTGAAACCGATCATGACGGTCGGGTCGGCGGAGAGGAATTCGAGAAAGCCGTGAAACATCTGCACGGAACTCCGCCTGAACGCTTGGAGATTTCTCCCTCAAGCTACGACCTGGAAGCGATTGCCGCGCGCGCTCGGGCAAGCGCGCCGGATGCGATTGTTCTTTGGACGAGCTCGCCCTTGGCCGCACGGCTTCTTCCACTTCTCAGCAAGAGCGACTTTGCGAAATCGACCTATCTGTGCCGAAAGGCGGCTGCATCCATCGCAGGCAATGCGTTTGACTTCGCTGACGTCGAGACGCGTGCCACGAGCGGACTTTCGCAAGGCGCTTGGGTAACAGTTTCGTCCGTGGGCGCCGCGCGCAGCGACGCTCTGGCCTTCCAGGAACGCTATCGTGCGAAGACCGGCGCTTGGCCAAGTTTCGCGGCGATGCAAACGTATGATGCCGTTCATCTGGTGGCACAAGCGTTGCGCGCCGCGGGTGCGAACCGTTCTCGCCTGCGAGACTATTTGGCCGCGGGCCATCGGTTTGCTGGCATCAGCGGAGCCAGCGCGTTCGATTCCGCAGGCAATACGGTTGGCGATACACAGTTGATTCGCATTGCGCCCAACAGCAAACCGCCTGCTCCGTAAAAGACTTCTATCGTGATGGCGCGCTTTACGCGGCTGTCTTTCTTGTACTATTTGTTTGCAAAGCGCGCGTGTGCGCCGAAGGAAGAGTGGGCGGCGCTTCAGAAGGGTTCAGGAGGAATTCCATGGGTTCCAGGTTGAGCGGTAAAAGCGTCATCATCACCGGCGCAGGCCAGGGCATCGGACGCGCCGCGTCGCTGCAATTTGCCGCGGAAGGCGCGCGCGTCCTGGCCACCGACATCAACGAAGCGGCGTTGTCCAAACTGGCAGCCGATTCGCGTGCCATTCAGACTGCGCAATTGGATGTGACCGATGCGGAAGCCATCCGGCAATTCGCGGCCCATCATCCTGCGCCAGACATTCTGTTTAACTGCGCTGGCTGGGTGCATCAAGGCACGATTCTCGATTGCGACGAGGCCGCGTGGGAAAAGAGCTTCGACCTCAACGTGCGCTCGATGTACCGCCTCATTCGCGCGTTCCTCCCCGCCATGATCAAACGCCGCAGCGGCAACATCATCAACATGGCCTCGGTTGCCTCCAGCATCAAGGGCGTGCCCAACCGCTTTGTGTACGGCGCCACCAAGGCCGCCGTGATCGGCTTGACGCGCAGCCTGGCAGCCGATGTCACCCAGCACGGAATCAGAGTCAACGCCATTTGCCCCGGAACAGTGGAAACGCCTTCCCTCGAAGAGCGCATCAATGTGAACGCAGATCCCGCAGCGGCCCGGGCAGCCTTCCTGGCGCGCCAGCCCATGCGCCGCATCGGCACGGCGGAAGAAGTCGCCCATCTGGCGGTTTATCTTGCCTCCGACGAATCTGCCTATACCACCGGCACGATTCACATCATCGACGGCGGCTGGAGCAATTAGCAGTTCGCAGTCGAAGGATCTTTCCGCCTTCCTGGTGAACCCTTGTTTGTGTTTGTTTCGATGCGAAAAATAATCATATTATCTGCCGAGGAGAACTCGCCGTGAAACGCATCGTAGCCACCGTGGTTCTATTCACCGCAAATCTTTCGCTTGCGATCACCGCCATTCCCGTAGCGGGAGCCGACTCCGCGGAGGCAGCGGTCCGCGCTGCCGAAACCGCCCGCACGACCGCGCTAATCCACGCCGATCTCCCCGCGCTGGACAAGCTCATGGCTGAGGACGTCACCTATGTACACGCCAGCGGCAAGATGGACACCAAGTCCAGCTATCTGGACGCTCTACGGTCGGGCCAACTTCGCTACATCTCCTGGCAACTGAAAAAGCTGAATGTCCGCGTGTCCGGCGAGACGGCTGTGCTCGATGGGGTTTATTTGGTGCGCGCAAACGATTTCCGCGTCCAGCACGATCCCATCGACATCACAGTGTTTTTTCTCACCGTGTATGCACGTCGCGACGGCCGCTGGCGGCAAATCGCCTGGCAATCCACGAAAGCGCCGCCTTCCGTCAACTGACCAAAATAGGACTTCGGCGATCGCCCAAAGCCTTCCAGTTGGCGTGCTTGCTGTGGAGCGTAGCGTGTGGTTGAATCTGGCTGAGGTGATGCCCATGCGTCAGCTGCCTGCGCTCGTTGCGGATTTTCTGAGCGGAAAACGTATTGCTGTCGCTGGTGTCTCTCGCGGGCGAGATTCCGCAGCAAACTCCGTGTTCAGCAAACTCCGCAACTCCGGTTACGAAGTGTTTCCCGTCAACCCAAACGCTTCCGAAGTCGAAGGCGTAAAGTGCTATCCCGACCTTGCCAGCATTCCCGGCGATCTGGATGGACTCGTCATCGCCACGCACCCCAACGTCTCGGAGCAAGTCGTGCGCCAGGCCGCCGCCCGCAACGTCAAGCGTGTCTGGTTCCACCGCTCCTTTGGCCAAGGGAGCGTGTCGCCGGCCGCAACGCAGGCCTGCGCTCAGGCCGGCATATCCTGCATCGTTGGCGGATGCCCGCTGATGTATTGCGAGCCCGTCGATTTCGCGCATCGCTGCATGTGCGCCTTGCTCCGCTGGCGAGGAAAAGTTCCGCGCTGAGGCCGCCGCGCTGGTTCTCCCCAAAGTCTTTGTATTGGCCGAACTTCAGGTCGGCCTCGTCCAATCGCAAAATCGCAGTCAGATCAAAGAGGTTGCGCCACACTCCAGATCACGGAGTCTGCGTCTCCCGCCTAAGGCCCTAAACCGAAGGGCTGCGGTGGGCTATACTGGCGCCTTCGGTTCCGCTTTTGCATGGAGGATCCATGTCGACACTCTCGCGCCGCGATCTGCTCGCTTTATTGCTGGCCGCGCCAGCCGCCGCTTACTCGTTCAATGACGATTCCGCCGACTGGATTCCCTTGTTCGACGGCAAATCGCTTGAGGGGTGGAAACCCAACGAGCATGCGGACACCTTCAAAGTCGTGGACGGCCAAATCCTTGTCCACGGCGAGCGCACGCACCTTTTCTACGTGGGCCCCGTCCACAACGCCGATTTCAAGAACTTCGAGCTGAGCGCGGATGTGATGACGCGGCCGGGCGCCAACTCCGGCATCTACTTCCACACTGCGTATCAGCCCTCCGGCTGGCCCGCCGCGGGATTCGAGGTGCAGGTCGCCAACACGCACGAGGGCGCGAACGGATACAATGAACGCAAGAAGACGGGCTCCCTCTACGCCGTGCGCAACGTCTACAAGCAGTTGGTCAACGACAACGAGTGGTTCCGCATGAACATCCTGGTTCGCGGCAAGCAGGTGCAGATTCGCCTGAACGACATGCTCGTGGTGGACTACATCGAGCCCGACCCGCCGTTCCGCGCCGATCTCAATTTCCAGCGCGTCATCAATCACGGCACCTTCGCGCTCCAGGGGCACGACCCGGGAAGCACCACGTATTTCAAGAACATTCGCGTGCGTCCGCTGCCCGATAACATCGCGCAAATCTCCACCGAACGGCCCGAAGTGGACGAGGTCTACCGCGACATCATTCGCCTTGGCACGGAGAACTTTCCGCTGGTCGATTATCACGTGCACCTTAAGGGCGGCCTGACCATCGAGCAGGCTCTGGCGAACTCGCGCCGCTTGGGCATCAACTATGGCATCGCCATCAATTGCGGTCTGGGCTTTCCCGTGCACAGCGACGACAGCGTGCGCGATTACCTCAAGACCATGGAAGGCCAGCCGTGTTACGTGGCGTTGCAGGGCGAAGGGCGCGAATGGATGACGCTGGCTTCACCCGAGTCTGTCGCCCGCTTCGACTATTGTTTCACCGATGCGATGACCTTCACCGACGACAACGGCAAGCGCATGCGGCTCTGGATTAACGAGGACGTCGGCGAAATCAAGGACAAGCAAGCCTTCATGGACATGCTCGTGAAGCGCATCGTGGGCGTGATGCACGAGCCCATTGATATCTACGCGAATGCCACGTTCCTTCCGGACCAGATTGCGGGCGAGTACGACGCGCTCTGGACGTCCGAGCGGATGAGCAAAGTGATCGACGCGGCCGTGAAGAACGACGTCGCCATTGAGATCAACAACCGTTACAAGGTTCCGAGCGCCGCGTTTATTAAGGCGGCCAAAGCCGCGGGCGCGAAGTTCTCCTTCGGAACCAACAACGCCGACGCCAATCTCGGACGGCTCGAATATCCGATCCAGATGGTCAAACAGTGCGGCCTGGTCTGGCAGGATATCTTCGTTCCGAAGCCTGCCGGCCAGAAACCGATCCAAGTCAAAAAATAACGCGAGGTGTCTGGGCGCGAGAGCGCTTTTTCGTTAGAGCGAGCGCAGGAAGTCGATGAGTTCCTGCTGCTGCTGCGTTTTCAGCTTATGGAAATGTTCGATGACCTTGTTGGCCTCGCTGCCTTGGCTCCGGTGTTCCCGTATGGCCTCTATCAAGTTGGTTGTCCGTCCATCATGCAGGAAGAAGACGCGTTGACCCACGCCCCAAAGTGGAGCAGTTCGGAATTCGTCGGGCCCGGCGCCGCCTTGCGTGATTCCGTCGGCAAGCCCTTTGCCCATGTGGTGGACGATAAGATCCGAGTAAAGATTCGCCGTTTGATTGGAAAGGGCAGCGCTTGGGCTGGTTGAGGAGCCACTCGCAATCTTTGCGCCCGTGGTAAATGACGGCGTATGGCAGTGGGCACAACCAATGGTCGCAAAAAGGGCGCGTCCTTTCTCGCTGGACGGTGTGGCAGGAGCGGGAGCGGGTGGGGCCAGCATACGCATGAAGTTAGCAAAGCCTTCGATGTCGGAGATGACTGCCGTGTTGGGATTGCCGCTGCCCGTGGGAGTAGTCGTGAAGTTCAGAGTGTCCTCAGGCGTGGCGTTAAAAAGACACCCGGGCGTTTCGTCCCTCTCCTGCGGGAAAAGCTCGTTCGTGACTCCCATCTCGACGTTGTAAGCCTCGCTCGCGAACATCAGCAGCGATTTGTTCTGCGCCTTCCATCCGAATCGCGTGATCGTTCCATCGTTTGCGCTAAGGTTCACATTTCCGCCCAGGTGAGAGTTCGCGTGGCCGGAAATGCCCATTGCCGACTTTTCCGATGCATTGGATTTCATGTTCGCCAGGATGGCTGAGTCTGGAATCGCTTCGATCAGCCCCGCGCCAAACACGGGAGTCGGGATGCGGAAAATAATGTTTGCATTCCCGCCTTGGCCCGTAAGCGGATTTCCCGCGGGCAGGAAGTCTGGTTGGGCGATGTTGCAACCGGGAGCGTCCGTTCGCCCGGTGATCACGAAGAGGTCGTGCACTGAGCCGTCATTGACTCCGTTGCTCTTCTTGAAGCGCGCTTCGCGGGTCGGACCATTTTGCGTGATGAACCAGGGCACGGTGTTCTTTGCCCCATTCAAGGTGGCCACGGCAATCTGGGGGTTTTGCGCGGGGCTCGATCCGCCGGGTCCCGGCTGCGTATGGCAAGACAAACACTGGTTGGAGTTGAAGCGCGGACCCAGGCCATTGTTTGTCCCGTTGGTCACGGCCTCGGTTTCCGCAAACCGCGCCAGCCCATCCTGGAAGAACGCCGTCTCGTCCGCCGTCAGACCCTTCAGCGGACCACCGGCACCCGCCGGGCCTCCGCGCACGCCCGGGTCCACGGGACCCTTCTTGGATTGACCGAAAGTGTTGACGCCCATGGTCAAAGCCAGCGCCACAATTCCGCCGAAGCCTTTGCACACCATTCCCCGCAGTGTCATCACAATGACCCTCCTTGAGCTGGGGAATCCTGGCATTGTACACCCTGTCGAGTTGGCTTCCACCTGGGAACGCGGAAGATCGCAGACAGCGGCCGACGCGGCCATTTTGGGGTGCATGTGGCACAGGCATTCCTGCCTGTGCTCTTGGGGTTTGTTTTCCTCACTCGCCGCGATGAAAATGTCGGCGCGCCGACAATATAAGTATTCATATAGTTTAGCATATAGTTAACATTGCGGCAGAAAACAAAAGGGTTATGGGCGAGCGCATCTGTTTTGGGGACCCCCACCCCCCTGTTTTTGCGTAAGTGCGGGAATGATTGAAGTTAGTGGAGAAATGCGGTTCAAAGCTAAAAGTTGAAAGTTCAAAAGTACACCCCCACCCCCCTGTTTTTGCGTAAGTAGGGGAAAGAAAGCACTTACGGGCGATTTTCCTGGATGTAGGGGAAACAAAGGAGTTAGCGGCTTTTTCGGTGCAGATGAGGTTCCGGGAGGGCCCGAAACGGCACAAGAGAAGCGCTCCCTCAGCATAACAGGGGAAGGATAGCACATTATTTACCGTATGTCTACTATTATTTAGTAGGTACTAGTTTCGAAACTGGTACTCGCTCGGATTGGGAACCCCAAGACCCGGCCTCCCCCTACGAGGGGCACGCAGAGTCTAGTTCGCATTTTTCGCCCGGGCCACTTGTGTCACTTGCCTTGCAGTTAATGCTAATTATTATTACAGTACGAGCGAAGAACCTCATCTCGACTGTAGGACTGAAATGATCACGAAATGGAAGATTGGGAATTTTAAGTCGGTTCGAACGTCAACAGCGTTGGATTTTGCCCCGCTAACGATTTTCGCGGGGGCAAATAGCTCCGGAAAGAGTAGCTGGATTCAGTCTATTCTGATGATCAGCCAAACCCTTTAGCAATGGGCAAAAACTATCATACCGAATGATGCCCACTGTTCGTTTCAACATTCACTTCCAGAAGAGCCTTGAGGATTGTGGCATTCTTCTGAATGCAGGCCTCGCAAACAGCACACTCCGCGCAGTTGTACATACGATTGAAAATGTCCACATGGCCGCGACCCACCCATTGCGCGAGGGATCGGGCCCTAATGAAGCTCAAGTGAGAAGGGGGAAGGATCTAGCGTGGAGACGTGATATTGACCACGAGTATCACCTGCATTATTGGCAGTGTCCAGGTGGCCTAGTAGAGCTCGCTTGCGTTGTCACACACAACGATTTCCACATTTGCTTCTAGAAGCAGCGGGTGGCAGACCATTTGGTTTAAATTCTGGTTGTCCGCGGGCAGGATACCACTTTAGAAATTAACCTGGGAGTGATAAAAGGCATGGGAGTGGGTGGCCTACCCTTTGCGGGGTACGCAAAGGGTGGGCGCTTCCTCTTTTCTTATGCCGAAGAATCTCAGGCGTGTGACCGGGCGCGGCGATCTGCACTTCATCACGTTCTGCTGCTACCAGCGGCGTGCGTTGCTGGGAACGGTGCAAGTGCGAAATCTGGCGGTGCAGATTTTGGACGAGGTGCGGGGGAGGTATGGATTCGCGCTGGTGGGTTACGTGATCATGCCGGAGCATGTGCACCTGCTGATCGGGGAATCGCTGGCAGCGTCTCCGGCGAAAGTGGTGCAGGTGTTCAAGCAGCGGGTGTCGCGCCGAATGCGGGGGAAAGAGAGCGAAGAGGAGTCACAATCGGCGTCCCGATTCAAGGAAGAAAAGGCGGAGTTGAGACGGTTCTGGCAGCGGCGGTACTACGACTTCAATGTGTACACGCGAGCGAAGCTGAAGGAGAAGTTGGAGTATATGCATGCAAATCCGGTGAAGGAGAAGCTGGTGGAGCATCCGCGGGATTGGCCTTGGAGCAGTTGGACGTTTTATGAAAGGGGAGAGGGGCTGTTGAAGATGGACGCGACGTAGAGGAAGGCAGGACAAAGAGTGAGAACGAAGAGCCCACCCTTTGCGTACCCCGCAAAGGGTAGGCCACCCTATGATCCGCCGGTCGGGAGATCGGCGTTCCCAGGGGAGGCAATCGTTGAGGCTAATCGGAGGCGGCTGGGGTGGCGGGGGCGGGTTGAGGAGCGGGATGGGGAACAGCTTCGCGGATGAGGAGGGGGAAGCGCGGGAAGGAGAAGCTACCGGCTACATCGTCAATGACGTTGACCTGGCAGAGATACAGCCCGGGTTTCAAGGATTGCAGCGGCAAGTCCATCTGGAAGATGACCGCCTTGCGATCGGGCGCGGTGACTTCGTTGGCCTCGAAGGGCTTGGATTCATACACCTTCGTCGCGCCCTGGATGAATTCGATGCTGGTGAGGACACGGACGGAGTCGCGCGCAGGCTTTGCCGCTGCAGGCGATTTGGCCGCCTCTTGCTGGTCCGTAGCGGCGGGAGCCGGCGCGGCTGGCGCGGAGTTTTTGCCCTTGGCGGCATCATAGACCTCGTACTGCAGGTAGAGATGCTGGTCGGGCGTGAAGACGTGCGTGATATTGGGAACGAGCTCCATCTGATCGCGCACCAGCGGGTTGACGCCCGTCTTTTTGGCGGTGGCCGGTACGCGCAGACTGCTCAACACCACGGAGCTCATTTTCATGGGCGACTTGCGCAGGTCCGGGATGCGCACATCGGTCTCAAACGAGCCCATGAGCCCGGTCTGATTCTCGCGGATCACGAATTTCAAGTGATAGCTGCCGGGAGCCAGGAGGAAGCCGGTGTTGTACTGAACGTTTTTGCGGCGCACCTCGCGCGTGCTTTCGACGGCGAGCTTCACGGTGTCGCGCAAACGGCCGACGGGGAATTTACCGCTCTCGAGGGCTTCGCCGATGATGTCGATGGTGGCGTTGTCCTTGTCCTTTTCGGTAACGAAGGGAATTTGCGATCCGGGAACGACGAGCGAAACGGCGAGATAGTAGTGGGACTCATCCTTGCGGAAATAGGAGGCGCCGGCGTAGAGCGGCACATCCACGCGAGGGAGCTGTGCGGCCAGCTCGTCTTCGAGCTGCTCTTCGCGGTCGGCGCGATTCAGGTGCTCGAAGTCGCGCCCGGCGTAATAGCCTGAGCGGAAATCGAGCTTCAAGTCAGGCCGCTTCACGGTGACCTTCAGATGGCGGAACCTGCCGTCCTTGAGCGGATTGTTGCTGGTGAAGCCCAGAACGTAATAGACGGAACTGTCTTTCTGCACCTGAGAGAAGATGCCGCTGAAATCGTTGGAATCGAAGAACGCTTTGCCGCCGGTGTCCGCGGAAAGCGTGGCCAGAGTGTCTTGTGAAGCGGCGTTGCCGTTCAGATCGTTCAGGATGGACGCGCCGGTGTAGGCGGATTGCCCGTGCAAGCTGGCGTTTTGCGCTTGCCCGCCTGGAGGAAAGGCTTGCAGGCCGCGAACGTCGAGGGAATAGATGGAAGCGTTGGACTTTACGGCGGCGGCCGTCGCGGCGCGCAAGGCAGACTGATTATCCACACCGGACTGCGTGATGCCGTTGCTGAAATAGATAACGCTCTTCTTCTGCGGGAGCTTGCCGAGCGCCCGCATCAGGGACTGAATGGCAAGGAGCTTGCGATCGGCGTTGAAGGTGTTGAGATCGGTATCGTCTTCGGTGAAAGAGCCGCCGGTCTCCGCGGCGCCTTCGGAGCTTCCCGTGGTGCCGTTGTCGAAGCCTTGGCCTTCGCCGGAGTTGTAACTGGAGAGCACGGCGGCGAGTTTCTGCTGGTCGTCGGTGAAATCGCAGTCCACGTGCATATTGGTAGCCAGCGAAACGATCGCGATGAGGTCGGCGGGCTGCATTTTCTCGTGCACGAATTTCTTGGCCGCTTCCACCGAGCGGTCAATCTCCTCGGGCTCCATGGCGGAGAAATCGAAGAAGAGAAGAATCAACCGGCGATCGCGGGCATCGAGCGTGGGTGGCGCTTTCTTGCTGGAGTGCAGCAAAGTCCCGGGCGCTGCGCCAGAGACCGTGGGGCCTGCAGTGGCCGCCAATTGATCCACATCCTCAAAATCGAAGCTGGAGATATCCTGCTTTTTGCCGTCTTCGTAAAGGGTGAAGTCCTCTTTCTTCAAATCCTTGATTAAATTTCCCTTTTTATCGTGAGCGACGACATTCACTAATACGAGTTCGGTAGTGACGCGGATGGGGGCCTGCGTTGCAACGACGGGCTGAGCGGTTGTCTGAGCGAGAAGCGGAGTTCCCTGCGTGAGCAGCGCCGCCGTGGTGAGGATCGAGAGAATGTTTCGTGTGCGTTGCATCGGTGTCATTTCTCAGAAACGAAAACGCGCCTGCATCGTCACGCGGCGCATGCCCCCCGCAGCAGTGACTTCACCGAACGTGAGCGAGTTCACGGCGGTGCTGATGGAAGTGTAGTTCACATGATTGAAGACATTGCTGGCGGTGAGACGCAGATCGAGAGAGCGCGACTCCTTGAGCGGAATGGTGCGATTGATGGTCATGTCCAGAGTCACCGTGCCCGGACCTTCGATGGAGTTGCGCGTGGCATCGCCATAGGGCGAGTCGCTCGGATTGGTGCAGTTGATTCCTGGCGTGCAAAACGCGGCGGTATTGAACCATTCCCGCGCGGTTGGATTTGGGAGTGCAATGGATTGCCCCGGAACAAGGTTGGCACGCTGCGATCCGCTGACGCCGCGCGCGATATCCAAGGCGCCACCGAGCACGTTGGGATTGAAGTAGAGGCCTGAAGCGACGGTGAAGTTGCCGCTCCATTGCCAGTTGGAAAGGACGTGAGACCAGACACCTTTTTGGGCGAAGCGGCGGTTCTCGCCGAATGGAAGATCGTACATCCAGTTTCCAGTGAATTTGTGAGTCTGATTGAAACTGGAAAACCCCCGGTCAGCCGAGATGTCGTAGGGATCTTGAGCGACAACCACGCCACCGCCGCCGATGGATGAGGCATCATCAATGGACTTGGAGAACACGTACTGGGCGCCGATGCCGAGGCCTTTGGACATGCGCCTGCGGACGCGAACGGAGGCGGCATTGAGAGTCGAGTTTCCTTCGGAGGACTCGTAGATGAAAGGCTGATTGTCTGCGCCGAAAAGAGCGCGCTCCGTGTCCAAGCGTGTGCCTTTGGCGCCGTTGTAGCCAACGTTGAGCATCACATTACCCGGCAATTCGTGCTGAATGTCGAGATTCCAGATCTGCACGTACCCCAAGGCGTAGTTGGGATCAACGGCGAAATTATTGGTTACCGTGGTTTGGGCAGCGGCGGGGAAGCCATTCGTGAGAGTGAGTGGCGCCGGGCCGGTAAGGCCCGTGACAGTGGTGGCATTCGTGGCCGTGTTGGCAAAGGGAGGCTGAAAAGCGAAGTTTTGAATCATGGCGCCGTATTGGGCGAGGTTGTAATTGATGCCGTACCCGGCGCGGACGACCGTCTTCTTGAGAGGTTTCCAGGCAATGCCGATGCGAGGAGCGAAATTGTTGCGGTCCGGATGAATGAGGGATGGATTGGAGGAGACGGCCAATGTCCCCGAACCTGGTGGCAACACGGCACCGGCTGGAACGACTGGAACTGCAGCGGTAAATCCAGGGCCAATTTCCAAATTGGCGATGCGATCCTGGGCCTCGGTGTAGGGGCCGTTGTATTCGTAGCGCAGCCCGAGATTTAGCGAAAGTTTGGAGAAGATGCGCCAGTCGTCCTGCGCAAAAAAGTCGAAGGAGTTGGCACGAAAATTGTAGGAGGTGGCGCCGTATTGCAGCGATGTTTGCTGAGGAAAACCGAGGAGGAAGTCCGCAAAATCGTAACCTGTGTCGGGGAGAGGCTGCGTGCTGCCCGGTGCGTATTGGGAGGTGGCAAAGCCAGTGAAGACAAAATTGCCCTCGGCGTTTCTGGCGGAATGAAAACTCTGAAGTATGCGCCGGTAGTCTCCGCCAAAACGCCAATTGTGCTTCCCGTGATTCCAGGAGACGGTGTCGGAGACGGTGTAGGTCTGATCAAGCTCGCGGCGCGGCGTGGGATCGTTAAGCCCGCCAAACGAAGTGAAGCTGATAGCCGGCAATCCCCAGTCAAACGGCGTATTCGAGATTCCGGTGATTCCAGCGCCGCCAGGACCTGCGACGTCCGTGGTGTTGGAATAGAGATTAGTGGTGGAGACATGGTTGTGGTTGTAGTTCACGCGGAAGATATTGGTCGTACGATTCTTGGTGTAGGTCCAGCCGGCGCTGGCGTTCAAGCCTTGCGTTCCCGTGCCTCCTGCGAGGGAGGGAAAGGGATTCACGATATTGATCGAGGTGCGCGCCCAATTGAGCCCGAAGTTAATGTTGTTTTGCTGGCGCCGCCCGCCACCCCTACCCCCGCCACCCCGTCCATCGGCACCGGGCGTGGGGGGTGATCCGAAATTGTGGACCAGGCGCAGGGTCACGGCGTCGGAGCTACTTGCCGCCGAAGTGAGGTACTGAAAATTCTGGCCGGACAGGGTTGTGGGCATGTTTGGCAGCGGGATGTACTGCAGGAGAGCCTTGGCAGCGGAATTGATCAAAGATGGATCCAATGCGTTCGGGACACCGTTGAATAGATACTGCTGTCCGGTGGCAGGATTGAATAGCTGAACCGGCGAGCCGTCGTTGTAGGTTGCCGCTGAAAAAATGCCGTTGCGTTCGTCATTAGTTGGTACTCGGGAGTAAGAAACGTAAGGGGAATCGCCTCGGGAGCCGTTCCAGCCGGCGAAGAAGAACCATTTGTTGCCCCCGTCATAAATCTTGGGAATTTTCAGCGGTCCGCCGACGTTCGCACCGAAGCGCGACTGGTTGTATTGCGGCTTGATGGCGGGAGTTCCGTTTAGCGAGTAGGGTACGGCATCAAAAACTGCGTTGTCGTCCGAGAAATAAAGAATGCCGTGGGGCTGGTTGATATTGAATCCGCGTCCACCAAGCCTGCCAATGGCGATGGGGCCACCACCACCTGGGCCGCCGCCGGCACCGCCGAAGCCAGGCCCCCCGCCGAAGGGGCCGCCGCCGTCTCTTTGCAGGCGGTCGCGAAATTCCTGAATGCGCTGCTGCAGTTCATCTTCACTACCGCCACCGAAGTCCTGCGTGCGTCCTTGCGCGCCACTGATGCTGACAGATTCCGTGGGGCCTTCTGCGCCCGCGCCATTCATCGGGAGACTGGAAAGATCATTGGCGTTTTGCTTAGCGCTCTGTGGGCCCGCTGCGCCGAACCCGGAGTCACCGCCAGCCAACGAAGAGAGTGCGCTGTCCACGGCCAGGTTCTGAAAGCCGCGGACCGCAGCGATACTGGTGTTGGCATTGTTCGATTGCTGTTGCTGCCGGGAGGCGAGGAGCAGTTCGGCGTCTACCTTCGACGATGGGTTCTGCGGATTGAGTACGAGTTCCTGGGTGAAGAGAGCGAAGCCCATAAACTCGATGCGAACAACGTAGCGGCCGCGAGCAATGCCCGAGAAGGAGAACTTACCTTCGGCGTTTGATACCGCGGCATATTTCTTGCCGGTCAAGGTGTTTGCGGCTGTGACGGTCGCGCCCGGCAGGGGAGTCTTGCCGCTGCGTGCGGATCCGTCGATTTCATAGGACGGCGAAGAGGTGCCCGGCGAAGCAGCGATTGCGGCGCCCGATGCAGGTGCAACGGGCGGAATTTCTTGCGCCTGCAACTGCAAGGCGAAGAGAGTCGCCACCACTGCAATCATCAATACGCCGTGAACAATTGACTTCAAACTGCACTCCCTCGGTGAGTTAGGGCTGCGTCGGATTACCCGTGGGCGCGGTAGGGGGTGCACTTCCTGTAAGTCCTCTCCCGCCACCAATCATCTGCTGCATGCGCTGCCACTGTTCTGGGGATAGGACCATTACGTTCTTGGGAACGAAGGCATTATTCTGAAGCGCTCCGCGGATCACCACTTGGTCGCCGAGGTGAATGTCGGCCATGGTGATGCTCTCGCGGCCCTTGCGAAGTGAAGTGTCTTCGGTAAGTTCGAGCGTCTGCGTGACATTGTCGGTGCGCAGGATGGTCAGCTTCGGCGCGTCGATGGACTTCACCTCACCGGCCACATAGTCCTTGCCCATTTCGCCGAAGCCTGCGCCACCGAATCCTCCACCGCCTCCCGGGCCGTTGCCTGTGCGCGCACCGATCATCTGAGCGGTCACGGTGTGATCGGCATTTTCAGCGCCGCGCACGAAAACAAGATCGCCCACCTTGAAGTCGGCGAGCTTCGCGGGCTGGCGATCTTTGCGAAATTCAGTTTGGTCTGTGAGCTTAACGGTTAGCGACGTTCCGTCGGGCCTGGTTATCTCGATAGAACCGCTGTTGATGGCGGTGATCTTTCCGAGAGTCCCGTGGCCCTCCATGGGCCCGCCACGGCCCTGCCCGCGGCTGCCACGGGAGTTTGTGCCCTGGTCCTGACCCTGGGCTGGCGCGTCAAGTGTCTGTGCCGGGCTGGGCGCCGCGAGGACCAAAAACAAGAAACTCAACAAGTAGAAATGCTTATGGTGCATAGGGCTTCTTTCCTTCGCTAACCTACTCATTCTTAAAGACGCAGCCACTGCTTCCAAAGTTACGTCACGCAAGCCATGGGGTTGGGGGGTCGACCCAAACTATACCCTTGTACTTCCGCAGAGCCAGACAGAAAGTTCCCGGCCCATCATGCTTGACGGTTCGGGCAGAATACCTTCAGGCAAACCAGTGGGGAGTCTCGGGTGGTTGATGTGGCGTGGGCGAGCAGCGGCAAAGGCGGCGGTAACCCACCGCACTCCAAATTGGGGTGAAACGTGCCACGCACGGCGTGGGAGGCAAAAGGGAAAGAGGCAGGAGGTTGCGTTTCCTGCCTCTTGGAACTTTCAGACCGGCACAGCTTATCTTGCCTGGAGCGATTCGATGTAGCTCACCAGGTTGCTGATTCTCTGCTGCACAACTGTATCGTGGTATTTGTCCAATGACTTGAACAACGGACCCCAAACCGGCATATCGGCTGAGCCGTGGGAAGCGGGACCGTTTCCAAACTTCAGGACGGAAGCCACGGAGTTGGCGGGATACTTGCCATCGTGTTGCTTTGCCAGTTGAGTCAGATCGGTGGGCATCGCTTTCATCGATGTCGCCGCGGGACCTGCACCTTTACCGTCGGTTCCGTGACACGGGGCGCAGTACTGGCTGTACATCTCTTTACCAGATGCGGCACTGGTTTGTTTAATCGGGGTCTTTTTGACCACAGGCTGCTGGTTTGTCTTCTCTTGTGCCAGACAGAGGCTCGTTGCCACGAGCAAACTTCCCAGCATGATCATGCTCTTTTTCAACATGAGATCCTCCTTTCGATTGGGGATAGAGAATAGGTGAGTGGATTGCCTGGTCTATCCGAAGTGTTGCTAAAGGGAATATATCACGGCAGCCGACTGGAAGGCTGTGACGTGTGCACAGTTTGCAACACCCGCCAGAAGTGCCCCGGATCGGCCATTTCGCTGCGATTTTGCCCAGAAAACCGGGCGGGGGCCACGCTCAGAAGTGGAAGACGACGCCGGCGACGGCCTGGAAGTTGTTCTGGTGCTCGCTGAAGAAGGTGTTGAACACGTAGTCGCCTTCAGCCCGCAGCGAAAGCCGCGCATTCACCCGGAAGTCCACGCCCCCGCCGGCCTGCACC
>Ga0209517_10000673_pt1 | contig 57007 bp, 44 predicted proteins | sample PeaSoiMetSII2010_FD_187695 | JGI IMG/M metagenome (GOLD analysis project Ga0209517, IMG submission 187695) | Peat soil microbial communities from Weissenstadt, Germany - SII-2010 (SPAdes) (version 2) | ecosystem: Environmental > Terrestrial > Soil > Wetlands > Peat | place: Germany...
CGAGTGTGCTGAGGGCGAGCAAGGCGGACATCGCGGAGCGGCTCTCGCCCGCCGACGCCGCCGACGATTATCTGGAGAAGCCGTTTTTCCTGAAGGATGCGACGCGACGCATCAAGCGCATGATCGACCGCATTGCGCTGGAGAAGATGGCGAAGACCGCGCCGTCAGACGGAGTTGTGCGCGGGAGTCTGGCGCAGATGAACGTGATCGACCTGATGCAGTCGCTGGAAATGGGCCGCAAGAGCTGCCAGCTTTCGCTAAGCAATGAAGGCGAGAAGTGCGAAGTTTTTTTTGCAGAAGGTCAGGTGAAGCACGCGACTTACGGAGCGTTGGTGGGCGACGAGGCCGTATTCAAAGTGCTGCGCTGGACCGGCGGAAATTTCCAGCTCGATTTCGAAGGCAAGACGGACAAAGAGACTACGCAGCTCAACACTCAGGGACTATTGATGGAAGGGCTGCGGCTGCTCGATGAATCGTCGCGCGAGGGCGGCGGGGAGGCGGAGGCTGTGGCTGCCCCGGAAGCGACTGCTCCATCTCCGGGCGAGGCGGCCATGCCTGCGCCGCAGAGCGCGCCGACCGCGACGACCGCCCGGGTACGAAGGGATGAAGAGGAAGATGTCCTCCTCGATGGCTGAGACGCGAGAGCTCACGGCGGCGGTGGTGACGGTTAGCGATTCCTGCGCTCGCGGGGAACGTGAAGATCGGTCGGGGCCGGCGGTGGCGGATCTTCTACAGAAACTTCATTTCACCGTCGCGGCGCGCGAAGTTGTTCCGGATGATCCCATACAAATTCAGAACCTGCTGACTCGGCTGGCGCGCGAGGTGCGATTCGTGGTGACCACCGGTGGGACCGGGATTGCTGCGCGCGATGTTACTCCGGAAGCGACTCTGGCTGTGTGTGATCGGCTGCTGGATGGTGTGGGGGAAAAGATGCGGAGTGAGGGAAGCAAGAAGACTCCGTTTGCTGCGCTCAGCAGGGGAGTGTGCGGGGTCCGGGGGCGGGCTTTGATTCTTAATTTACCGGGGAGTCCGGCGGGGGCAGTGGAGTCGCTGGAAGCTGTAGTTGGACTGGTGCCGCACGCGATTGAGTTGCTGAGCGGGAAGACCGAGCACAGCTAGAGTGGACGAAGGACGTAGCATGGCCAACGATGCGGTCGTTATCATCGACGTCCAAAATGACCTTCTCAACTTTCCGAGCATGGCGCGGCGCGTTGAGACTGATGCCGCGCTAGACGCGGTAGTTACCAGAATTGCAATGCTGGTCGGGCGGGCTCGGAACTGCGGGACTCCTGTGTTGTTTGTCCAACATGACGGGCCGAGCAACCACCGCCTCGAGCGAGGGTCGTCCGGTTGGCAGCTTCGACCGGAGATCACACCCGCGGTGGGCGAGCCGGTGATTCATAAGACGGCTTGTGACGCATTCTTCGAGACTTCGCTGGCCGCCGAACTTGAATCGCACAAGATCGGCAGGCTGATTGTTGCCGGCTGCATGACGCAATACTGCATTGACACTTCTGTGCGGAGAGCCGTTAGCCTAGGCTACGACGTGACCCTAGTGGCCGACGGGCACATGACGGCCGATTCCGGCGGGCTCCGGTTTGAGCAGATTATCGCTCATCACAACGCGCTGCTCGATGGCTTCGATGCAGGGGACCATTCGGCGCGAGTGGTTCCACTTGATCAGATTCTTTTTGTGCACGGCCGCCGCGACCCCTCACATGAGTTGCATCGCGGGATGACGGAACGCAGGTAGCCCGAACAGAGTACGACGCCGCGACCAACCCCGTCGCGGCCTGGACGGGTCAGAGACCCGTCCCCACACAATCTCGAGCCGTTTCCGACACGGTGTCGAATTGTCCAGGCCCGATCCTAGTCAGTGAGCTTTTCCTGGTCCCAGCAGGGCGTGGCCGGGGAAGACGTTGGGGACTACCTTGCCGTTGTCGATGAGCACCGTTCCTCCGACCAACAGATAGTGCACGCCTACGCTGGGTTCCATGGGCTTGGCGAAGGTGGAGCGGTCGGTGATGGTTTGCGGATCGAAGACTACGATATCGGCGTCGGCGCCTTCCTGTAGGCGTCCTTTGTGGCGCGCGGCGGGAGTGGAGCGCTCCAGCATTTGCGCGGGCATGAGAGTCATTTTGCGAAGGGCTTCCATCAAGGTGAGCGCTTTTTTCTCACGGACGTATTGCGCCAGGACGCGCGAGTAGGTGCCGGCGTTGCGCGGATGTCCCGGGGCTCCGTCGCTGGCGATCATGATCAGCGGGTTGGGGATGACGGCGTCTACGGTTTCCTGCGTGTTGGCGAACACCAATACCGATTGTTGTGTGCTCGAATTGTGTAACTCTTCGAAGTGCTCCTTGGTGAGGTGCTCGCCTGTGTCGGGAAGGACTAGATTGCTGTAGTCGATGCCCAGTTTCTCGCGCCAGCCGGGATTGAACAGGGCGGAATTGATCGCGGTCATGCCGGCGATGTAGGGATAAGCTTCGGTGGTTACGTCGAGGCCGCGGGCGCGGGCTCCTTCGACCAGAGACAGACATTCGAGTGAGTCGAGCAGGCAGGTGCTGTTGATGTGAACAATATGCAGAGGCGCGCCAGTGATAGCCGCAGCACCGATGACTTCCTCGACTGATTCTATGGCGGAGCCGGGTTCCACGCGGCCGAAGCTGCGCATGTGGGTGTAGACCGGCAGCTTGCGCTCGGCGGCGACGCGAAACATGTCGATGATCTCAAGCCGGGTTGCGCCGGGAGTGTATTGAATTCCCATGCCGATGCCGAGGGCACCCGCGTCGAGTTCATCGCGCAGACGCCGCTGAATTTGGCTGATCTGTTCGGGGGTAGCGGGCTGGTTGGTGGCGGGGCCGCTCTTGGGCAGAATTTCGGGGATACCGGCGTGGGGGTCCAAAACGTAGGGGGGCAAGGGCGCGCCGAAGACCAGCGCTCGCGCCGCGGCGTGGCTGGCGGTGGTTCCGTAGTGGATCAGCGAGTGTCCTTCTTTAGTTCTCAGAAATTGAGCGACATCGGGAGCCCCGATTTCCATTTCCAGCGCCGTCGTGACTCCGTCGAATGCCTTGACGAGCTGGCTGGCGGGCTCCTGGCCATGCTGGTGCAGGTCGATGAATCCGGGAGCGACGACGAGGCCGGCGGCGTGGATGATGCGGCGACCGGATAGCGGTTCGGCGGAAATGCGGGCGATTTTTCCGTCGCGGATGCCGACGTTGCGGACGGCGTCGAAGGCGGTTTCGGGGTCCATGACGCGACCGCCTTCGAGGACGAGATCGTATTGTTGGGCGGAGAGCGTTGTTGCCGCGAACAGAGAGAGGAGGAGAATCAGCTTGCGCATGGGGTTGGTTCCGGAGGTAGCGATGATAGCAGGAGTGATGGCATTGAGTGCGGGAGCAGCAGCCGCGACGGAAGTCGTCGCGGCCTGGACGGACGAGGCGTCCGTCCCTCCACGGGCATCGGGCCGAATGCATCCCGACTGACGCTTGGCTCTTCCATCACGTACACTAACTGGTCTCCTTGAAAACGATTGGACACATTCTGGCGCGCTATTCGGCGTGGATCCTGGGGCTGCTCAAAGTGCTCGGGATCTGGGGCGTATTTGTGATCACTTTTGCCGATAGTGCACTGTTGGGCATGCCTGTGGATTTTGTCGTCGCGACGTACGTGTATCAGGATCGCAGGCGGCTTCTGCTCTACATCGCGATGGCGTCGCTGGGATCGGCATTGGGGAGCATTCCGCTGTACATCGTCGGGTACCTCGGCGGGGAGAAGGTGCTGCGTAAGCGGATATCGGAAGAGCGCTTCCAGAAGATTCACCAATCGTTTGAGCAGCACGAATTCTGGGCGCTAATGTTTCCTGGGATGTTGCCGCCGCCCCTGCCATTCAAGATCTTCGTGCTGGGTGCGGCGGTGTTTGAGATGCGGTTTCGCGACTTCCTGGTGGCAATTTTCCTGGGAAGATTTGTACGGTTTGGAGTGCTGTCGCTGCTGGTGCTTTGGTTCGGCCCGCAGATCGTGGGACTCCTCGGCGGAGTGTTCAAGCGGCATTGGATTTGGGTAGTGGCGGTGATGGTCGCGGGAGTTTGCGTGTGGGTGGCGCTGCGGCGACGGCGCGGGCGGGACGGGCGACGTGCAGAGGCATCAGACCACCGGTCATAAGGATCATCAGCCACAACCCAAGCGGTAGTTGTCGCTTATTGGTGTCCCGCGAGGCGGGCGGGCAAAGTTCGACGTCTGGGGATCTGACCCTTGGCGTGCAGTGACCGCGCGGTTACGAGGGACCGCTGAGAATTTCGCGAACCCTGGCTCGGAGGGTGCCCATGGTGAATGGCTTCTCGATCAGAGTTGCGCCGGGGTCCAGCTTGCCGCTGAAGGACGTCAAGACGTCGTTGTAGCCGGACATGTAGATCACCTTCAAGTCGGGCCGTGAAGCACGCAACCGTCGGGCGAGTATCGTTCCGTCCATGCCCGTGCGCAAGACGACATCGGTGAGCAGCAGATCGATCTTGCCTTGGAAGTCCTCCGCCAAATCGAGCGCTTCTTCTCCGCTGGAAGCGTGCAAGATCCGGAAGCCACTTTCTTCGAGAACTTCGCGCGCCATGTCGGCGAGCAGGACCTCGTCTTCCACGAGCAGGATGGTCCCCGTCGCTGTTGACACGACCGGAACGATGTGGGGCTCGTGAATTGCCGGTTCGGAGGGCTGGTTCACTCGCGGCAGGCAGATCTTAAAGGTCGATCCCCTATTAGGTTCGCTCTGTGCCCAGATGTAACCGTTACTCTGTTTCACGATTCCGTAGATGATCGATAGTCCCAGGCCCGTGCCTTTGCCGAGTCCTTTTGTGCTGAAGAACGGCTCGAAGATGTGGGAGCGAGTCTCTTCGTTCATGCCAATGCCGGTGTCGGAGACAGAGACCATGACGTAGTTGCCGAGCGGGGCGGGCGAGAGAAGACGACCGGAAAGGGCGTCGAATTCGGCGTTGGCAGTAGCGATCACCAGTTTCCCGCCGTTCGGCATGGCGTCGCGGGCATTAACCGCCAAGTTGATCAGTACCTGCTGGATCTGTACCGGATCGGCCTTAACGCTGCCCAGGTCATCGGAGGTCTGGAGGATGATCTCGATGTTCTCTCCCACCAAGCGGCCCAGCATCTTGGCCAGTTCCACGACGATACTGTTTAGATTTATTACTTCCGGCTGCAAGAACTGCTTGCGGCTGAAGGCCAATAGCTGCCTGGTGAGAGCTGCAGCGCGCTCGGCGGCACTTCGGATGTGGCTAAGATGCATCGCAATTGCGGTCTCGGGGACCACCCGGCCCTGCGCCAGTTCGGCATACCCGAGGATGACACCCATGATGTTGTTGAAGTCGTGTGCGACGCCGCCAGCGAGTTGGCCGATGGCTTCCAGTTTTTGCGACTGAAGGAGCTGATCCTCGAGTTGTTTGCGTTCGGTGATGTCGCGCGCAGCGGCGAACACGCCCTCCACTTCTCCGGCTTCATTTCTGAAAACGCTGGCGTTGTAGAGCACTTCCGTCACGCCGCCGGAGGCGTTGCGCAGGGCGAGGGGATAGTCTCGAACCTTGCTGGCAGCGAAAACCTGCTGGTAGACGTCGCGGGCCTTGTTGGGATCGGTGAAGTACTCCGAGAAGTCGCTGCCGATCAGCGCCTCGCGCTTGACGCCGGTGATGATCTCGGTGGCCTGATTGACGTCGGTGATCTTGCCTTCACGGCTGATGGTCACCAGTGGGTCCAGGCTGGCTTCGATCAGATTGCGCGCGTAGAGAGCGGCCCGGCGTGTGCGCTCCTCAGTCTGGCGCGCAAGGATACGCCGTTGACTCCAGCGCCAGGCGACGGCCAACAAAGCCATCGCGAGCAAGCAGGACAAGCCGTAGAAGGCGCGAGTTTTCCACCAAGGTGGCAGGATGCGGAACGAAAACGTGGACACAGGCGAAACCGTACCATCGCTTCCGGAGATACTGAGAGCCTCGAATCGGTAAGAGCCAGGTGGGAGCTGCGGGTAACGCACCTCATGCTCTGAGGTATCGGTCCACTCTTGTTCGTAGCCTGTTAGCCGGTAGCGAAAGCGGATGGCGTTCTCATTGCGGAAGGTAAGCGAAGCCAATTCGAAAGTCAGGGGATCGTTGCGCCAGGGAACACTCGCCCCGTTGCCGATATCCACCGCGCCGAAGCGAGTCGACTCGAGCACAGGCGCGGGAGGAGGAAGCGCGCCGAATCCGTGCGGAGTGAAATGGGAAAGGCCGCCGCCGGTACCAATCCAAACGCCGCCATCCGCGTCGGCCCAGAAGGATCTTTCAGCGGTATCGTTCCAGACCAGGCCGTCGTCCTGCGTGTATCTGCGCCAGTGTTGCCCGTCGAAAACGTCGACGCCGCGGTCTCCTCCGAGCCACACCCAACCGCGGTGATCCGAAGCCAGGATGACGAAGCGGTCAGAAACCACGGTCGGCCTCTGAAAGCGATCGGAACGGACAATCTGGGAACCTTTCAGGCTGAGTCGTACTACACCAGAAAAGTAGCCGTCCAGCCAAACGTTGCCCGCAGGATCGGAGCCGACGTCCAACAGGGTTTTCGTGGCGAGGCTTTTCCAGTCAAGATCGACGCGCGTCCAGCCGTCGGGGCCGAAGGTGACCAGCCCGTTATCGCAAGCGGCCCACAACCTGTGGTCGGGAGTTTCGGTAAGATCCTCGACGTTGCCCTCAGTGCCACCCGCCGGCAAGGCACTGTCGTGAATTCTGTAAAAAGGCGTACGGTTTCTTCCCACACCAGGAGCCGGATCGCTGACAAACAGCCCACCCATCGTAGCGAGCCAAACGCGGTCGTGTGAATCCACAAAGATGCGTGAGACGTCAGCGCTGGGGAAATGCTGGGTTGCAAGCGTGACCGTGTCGACGCTGATGACACCCCGATTTCGAAAGCCGAGCCAGACGAAGCCATCCTTCGACTCAGCGAGGGCCGTAAACCCTTCCATCGTGTTTCCGGGTGCGCTCCAGGGATGGAGTTCCCGAGACCCGGGCATCATTGTCGAGACGCCCTTGTCATCCCCAACCCAGAGCCGTCCAGTGTGGTCGCGGAGGACGTCCCACACGATATTGCTGTGGAGGCCCTCAGCTTTTGTCCAGTGCTCCCAATCGTCGTAGCCCAGCCATCTTTGCAGTCCGCGGCCGAGGATGCCGATCCATACGGATCCTTCGCGATCCGTTATCGCCGTGGTGACGGTCTCACCTCCCAATCCGTTCGCTTCCGATAAGAGCTTCCACTGGCCACCTTCGTAACGAGCGAGCTTGTTATCGCAGGGAGCGAGAATGCGACCAAGGGCGTCAAGCGCGAGCGTACGGAACTCGAGGCTCGGCGGCGCACCGGGGATATCACGCGCCTCAAACCGAGTCGCACCCTGTTTCAGGACGGCAATGTGGCCCTTCCCTCGTATCCACAGCTGGCCTTCGTGGTCGAATAGCAAGTACTCCCACATGGCTTTTGGCAAACCATTCCGGTCGTTCCATTTTGTCAGGGAAGAGTTTTGATACCGGCAAAGGCCGAGGCCGCAGCCGAACCAGATCGAGCCATCGGGTCCCGCGACAACACCGTGAGGTGCGGAAGTATCCTCGTCGATCAGGTTTGCTGGGAGAAAAGTGCTCACCTGCCAAGTCAGGGCGTTCTTGGAGGGACGAACGGTGTATACCCCACGAACCTCAGAAACGATCAAGGTGCCGTCAGGAAGGGATGCGAAGTGTAGGCCGACGCTTATGGAAAAAGGTTTGCCGTCGACGAGTACCTCTTGGAAGCGCTGACCGGTTCGGACGAACAGGCCGTTTGTACTTGCGATCCACAACCGGCCTGCCGAGTCCTGATTGATATCCTCGATGATGGGTACGGTCAGTCCGTCCTTCGGGCCGAACTCGTCGAAGCGGAGGCCGTCGTATCGGAAGAGTCCACCAAACGTACCCACCCACAGGAAACCCTGCGAGTCCTGGTAAAGGGATTTGACGCTGAGGTTACCGAGGCCTTCTACATAATTCTTGAAGGTGTAACGTTGTGCTCTCGAGGCAGGCACGAGAAACAGAGCAGCTGAAAGCAGCACCAATCCGCCGACAGATCTACAGGCACGCCGCACGTCACCCCCGTCTCGCGAACTCGGCCCTAGTCCCCGGTGTTGGCTACTGCAACGAAAAGCGTAAGTATCTACTTGAAGCGTCGAATTTCAGTAACTGTGTTTTCTGAAATGCCAACGCGAAAGAATACGCTGGCGATGCACTGCTTTCAAGGCTTCAGAAAGGCGAGGCAGGGCGAGTTGGGTTCGCGACCAGGGCGGAAGCAGAAGCCTAAAGCGAAGGAACTCCGGACGTTTGGATATCTCGCAAGCGTCTCGGTGAGGCCGGCAGCCGCGACGGAAGGCGTCGCGGCGAGAACGGGTCAAAGATCCATCCCCACACGGGCATCGCGGTTCTTAAGCGGCTGCGCTGTGGTCGCCAGACTTGTGCAGCCATCCAGCAAGGGCGTGCAGCAGGACCGGAACGCTGAACATAGCGGAAGTGAAGAGCAGGTCACCTTCGATGGCGCGGCGGAAAAAGGGCAGGCCGGCATCGTAGCAGGTCATCAGGCCGGCGAAGGTGCGGGGGTACATGTCGCCCCAGGCGGCCCAGACTGCGAAGTTGCTAATCAGGAAGAAAGAGACGGAGCCAGCGAGGGCCGCGCCCAGAATGCGGAAAGCGCCGGCGTTCTGCTTGAGGTTGGTGCCAAGCCAAAGCATAGCGGCATACCACGCCCAGGTTACGAAGTGGTCCCAGGTGAAGGGATAGCGATAGACCAAGGTGGTGAGGATGACGTCGGATCCGGCGAGGATCGCGAGCGGCACCCACATGCGGCTGCGCGGTGCACGCGCGCCGAAGAACAGAAGAGCTGCGCCGACCGGCGTGAAGCCCATGGGATGGGGGATGAACCGGAACGCGACGGCGAAGAGAACGAATACGAATGCCAGCATGATTCACCTCGGAGACGAGATCTTATTCTGGGCGCTGGAGAGGGTGCACGTCAAGGGACGAGCGTTTTCGATCGTGAGTCAGCCGTCGAGCTTCGCTCGATGGACAGCCGAGGGCGGCTGTCCCCACATAGTCTAGATTTCCTCGTGCTCTGCAGCTTTCAGGTCTGTATCAGGGACGGGCTTGCTGCGGAAAACGCTGAAGCTAGTCACGTCGTTCAGAACGAAGGCGGGCACGCCCGGAGTGGCCGGCATCTTGATGTGGCGGAGGTCCGCGTCATGCACGTCGTGAAGCGCGAATGCGGGGCGAGCGTCCGGGTTGGTGTAGTCGATCTTGATTCCGCTCATCTCGATTCCCTTCACATGGCGAAGGAAGAAGCCATGAGCCGGCGTGGTGCCGAACATGGTGGGTTCGGGATAGTCGCTCTCTTTCTCCGGAAGTTGGAGCGTGGCGTCGGAGCGGGTGCCTCCGCCCTGATGGAGGATGGCGATGTCGCTCAGCTTCAGATCTTCGATGGGATGGCCGGGGATCCCGGTGATGATGGAGCAGATGGGCGGCGCGGCTGCATTCAAACAAGTGATGTTGCTGATGAGAAGGCGGCGAATCACGCCCACCGGAACGCCGGAAGGTCCGCGCATGCGAGAGCCGAGACGCACGAAGATTGGCGCCGCCAGGATGTCGCGCATGGTGATGTTGGTGATGGAGACGTCTTCAATCACGGCGCCATCGACGCTTTCGATGGCGAAGCCGTGGCAGCCTTCGAAAACGCAGTTGGAGACGGTGATGTTCTTGAATCCGCCGTTCGACTCGGTTCCGAACTTAATGCGACCGGTGCGCCACACTTTTTCGTCTGCGGGAAACGGCCTGCAGGTGGCATCGAGCAGCGTGCCTTCCTGGTAGCTGCCGGTCACGAGGCAATCGCTGATGGTGACCATTTCGGTGGCGCGGGCGTAGCCGAGGGCGAAGGAACTCTTCAGACAGATTCCGTCATCCCAGGGCGAGTTGACGCTGCAGTTGGAGACGCGCACGTTGCGGCAGCAATCGATGTCAATGCCGTCGCGGTTGGTGTCGATCTTCAGATTGTCGACGGTGAGGTTGTCGACTCCGGTGGCCAGAATGCCGAAGTGGCCGCCGTGAAGGATGGAGAAATCGCGCAACAGGACGTTGCGGCAGTTCTTGAGAGCGATCGCCTTGTTGGCGACGCCGGGCTGCTCGGCTCTGGGACCGGCGCCCCACCCGCGGCTCAGACCTTTGCCCCAGATGAGTCCGGGGCCGGAAATCGAAACATCGTTCAGATTTTCACCCCAGATCAGGCTGTTGTGCCAGTGATTGTGGCCGAAGTCCTGGTAGTTCTCCCAGGGCTGGTTGGATTCGGGCAAGTCGTATCCGGTGGCGCCTTCTTCTGGAGGATCCGAGGCTAGCAGGATGGATCCGGGGGCAAGATAGAGAGCGATCTTGCTTTGAAGGTGGATGGAGTAACAACGGTAAGTTCCGGCGGGAAGGCAGACGGTTCCTCCGCCGGCCGCGGCTGCCGTCTCGATGGCTTTGTTGATCGCCGGGCTGTCGAGTCCTTTGCCGTCGCCTTGCGCTCCGAACGCCGTGACGTTGTAGACCGGGCTTGTGGCGCTGGCTGCGGTTTCTAAGGCGAAGCTGTTTCCCGGCAGCGCGACCAGCGCGCCACCTGCGAGGCCAGCGGTCGCGGCCGTGAGGAATCTGCGTCGAGCGCGTTCGTCCGGTTGCATGGGAACTCCGAGAAGTAGCCTGCGTTGTTCGACCCGGCCGTCAATTGCCGTGCGAGCCGGGTTCGGGTATGACTACCTGGTCCTTTCCGGAACCGAAGACGTCGCCGACCACGTGCAAGTTTTTGTCGAGTTGTACGGCTCTGCCCAGAGGGCCGCGCCCCCGTTGCCCAGCCATAGAACTCGGGATCCCAACGAAGCGCAGGTCCTGGAAATACACGATGTAGCCTTCCCGCGGGGGATCGAGCGTTTCGGTTTCGGTGATGGGATATTGCGCCCAATCCAGAAATACACGCCCCGCGTAAGACTTTTTCGCGGCCAGAGTGACGGGAGTTTCTTCGGGCTTATAGCGAATTTCGAGGCGGCCCTCGGGATCGACCTCCGGTCCCAGAGAACTTACCGGGGCGAGGGCGAAGAAGGTGGGCGTTTCCACCACTCCGTACCAGTAAAAAGGATCGATCCACTGGGGATATGCCGAGACTCGCAAAGGATCGGCGCCGTCGTAGGTGCGCGATTCGAGCGCGTTGATGGCGCGGCGGTGTTCGTAGTCGCGCAGACCCCACATCAGGACAACACCGGCGAGCGCGAGGATGGCGGCGAGGCGACCGCGAGGGCCACGGTGGCGGGCGCCGATTTCCTTGTCGATCAATGCGAACAAGCCCGACACAACTAGTCCGAGAAACAGGAACGCGAGCATCACAGGCTCGACGATGAAGACGATGTCCCAGGAATACCATCTTTCCGAAAACGGCCAGAACGGGCGCACGCCGTAGTTGTTGGTGAAATCGAGAAGGATGTGGCTCAGCCCAGCGAGGCAGGCATAGAAGTAGAGCAGGCCCCAGCGCGGCGGCAGGTTGGGATCTTTTGTCTTGCGGCCACGCATGCGCCAGATCAGATAGACGAAGGCGATCACAACGGCAGCATCGAGCAAGATCCCGAGAAATGAGTGGGTGAAGCCGCGATGGTGGGCGAAGCCGAAGGTCCGTCCCCAGAAGCCTGCGAAAACGTCTAGGTCAGGAGCCTCCGCCGCAAGCGTGAGTGTGAGCGTGGCTAGCGCTGTCTTGCGATTGAGTCCGGCGCGACCCAAGCACGCGCCGGTCAGGAAATGAGTGATGGGTTCCAATTGGTTCGAGGAATTCTATTTCACTGGGCCGATATGCGCCACCTGCGATGAATCGGTCCGACTCAGCGAAGTTAGTTTGACGCGGGAATCCGTGTGAGGACGCAAAGTAATTCGGGGGAGCAGGCGGCTTGGCGAACTGCGGCTCAGCGGGATGGCGCCAACAGGGTCAGGGCGTCCGGGACGACTGTGATTTCTGCCGGGAGCGTGCCGAGGAGTTCGCCGTCTGCCTCGACATAGATCTTAGGCTGCTCTTGCGACGTGGCAGAAGAGGGCGGCTGGTAATCACACGACACTTTCTTGCTGTAAGCAAGGTCGATGCCGGGGATGGTCCAGCGGACGCGCAGCAGGCAGCGGGTTACATAAGCGAGATACGCGAGGCGGCTGGCGGTGCGGCAGGAGACCAGACGCATGTCGTCACGGTCGAGTGAGGCTCCCGGAGCCAGTTCCTGCACTACTCCGCCGAAATTGCGAATGCGGACGGCCATCAGTTCGGTCACGTCAGCGCGCTTGAGTTCGTCCGAGCCGGTTTCAGCGTACGCGGCGGCAAATCGAGTCATGGGATAGGTGAACCACAGGTTCCACGCCTTGGCGTAGTACGCGGCCATGCCCATGCGCTGCTTGGCTCCGCTGTGGAGTTTGTAGAAAAGATGGGCGTCGACGCCGACACCTGCGGCGGCGACGAAATAACGAGTGCCGGGATGTCCTTGGAGGTCCGCGTATTTCACGCACCCGAGCGCGACGCGGCGAGGTGCGAAATGCAGGGCGGCCCGCGCCGCCGCGATTACGTTGAGAGGAAGGCCGAGGTCGTGTGCCAGGGCATTAGCGGTTCCCATCGGCAGAATAGCAAGCGCGACTGGCGAAGTCGCGAGCACCTGAGCGATGTTGTGAATGGTGCCGTCGCCACCGCAGGCGAAAATGGTGTCGCAGCCCGAAGCGACAGCTTGCCTAGTCTCTTCGCCAGCGTGATCCCGGGACTGCGTGGGAACGAGATCTGCTTCGACGCCCCCGCCCCTCAGCACCGCGAGTGCCGATTCCAATTCCCGCCGGCGTTGCTTGCTGCCGCCGGAATCCGGGTTGTAGAGCAACGCCGCCTTGCGCATAGGCTGATCGAAAGTGGATTGTACCTGAGGCGCTAGACGGCAAAGCGAAACCCTTCAGCGCGAGCCCCACTCCCACATGCCGAACATGACTTTCTGAGGGAGGGGATGGCCGAGCTGGCGGGCGAGCATGGTGATCTGCCCGCGATGGTGGGCGTCGTGTGCGATCAGATAGCCAAGAAATCCGGCTACATCGGGGCGAAAGCCCTTGATGCGGCCATCGCTGGCCATGGCGCGGTTCATGATCACACTCAGAGCGTGGCGGCTACTTTCGAGAGCGTGCAAAGCCTGCGCTGGAGTCACCGTGGTGCGATCCAGTTGCGTGGGGATCTCTTCGGCCTTGGTGGCTTTCAGCCACATCACGCGCACGTTGTGCATGTGCGCTATGATCGCGGCAATGGTGCGACCCTTGGTGTCTGCCGGTTTTGCCTTCCAGGCCGCGGGCGGAAGATTGTCAATCAGGTAATGATTGATGCGGTTGTTAGTGTTGAACGCGTTGAGCAGCGCAACTGGGGGGACTTGCCCAGCGTAGTACTTTCCGGCCGCATCCGACGAGGCAGGGGCAGGGGCTTTCGCCATGGTTTGCTTGCGAACGACTTGGCAAGACGACTAATTTGGCATAATCTAGCCGCACTTACAAGGGGCGTTTTTTCCACAGCAGTTTCTCGTTGTTTTGGGGCTCGCGAATTCCAATTGAACTCAGGAGGTGGACCAGATGAAAACTCTGGCGCAAGTGCTGTGCGGTGCTTTGCTCTGCCTGGGCGCGACGGCGCAAGATCATGCCTCCCACATGCAGACCCGCCCGGTCACGTTGGTGACGGGGTTGGGAGATCTCCATCATCCAGTTTCCACGCATAACCCGCAGGCGCAGCAGTTCTTTGACCAGGGGCTGCGGCTTGTTTACGCATTTAACCATGACGAGGCGGCGCGGTCGTTTCAGCACGCCGCGGAACTCGATCCCAAGCTGGCGATGGCCTACTGGGGCGTCGCTGAGGCGGTGGGGCCGAACTACAACGATCCTGCCGATCCCGACCGTTACAAGCATGCGCATGACGCGGTGCAGAAGGCGGTTGATTTGTCTGCGGGAGCGTCTCCCAGTGAGCAAGCCTACATCCAGGCGATGGCGAGCCGCTTTCCGGCGGACCCGAATTCCGATCTCAAGAAAGCTGCCGAGGAATATCACGACGCCATGCGGCAAGTCTCGGCCGAGTTTCCCGACGATTTGGACGCCGCCACACTGTTTGCGGAGGCGGGCATGAACCTGCATCCCTGGGGGCTTTGGCATCAGGATGGCACGCCGGAGGTCGGTACGGACGAAATCGTAGCGACACTGGAGTCGGTGATGAAACGCGACCCCAACCATCTGGGAGCGATCCACTACTACATCCATGCGGTGGAGGCCTCGAATAATCCCGAGCGAGCGCTGGCGGAGGCGAACAAGCTCGCCGCGCTGGCACCTGGGGCGGGACACATCGTACACATGCCCGCACACATTTACATTCGCACCGGGGACTACGATGCGGCGGTTAAGACGAACGAGCAGGCGGCTTCGGTTGATCGCGCGTATATCAAGGCGACCGGCGCGCAGGGCATCTATCCGATGATGTACTACAGCCACAACCTGCATTTCGTCGCCATGTGCGGCGCGATGAATGGCCGCTATGCGGAGGCACGGAAGAATGCCGACCTGCTGGTGGCGAACGTGGGCCCGCACGTGAAAGACATGCCGCCGCTGGAAGGATTTATGACCATTCCGGTGGCGGTGGAGATTCGCTTCCATCACTGGAGCGAAATTTTGAAAATGCTGGCGCCAGATCCTTCTATGAAGACGGCGACGGTTTTCTGGCATTTCGGCCGCGGGCTTGCCCTAGCCGGGACTGGAAAAATGGCGGAAGCCGAGGCGGAGTACAAGATTGTGTCCGATGCCGAGGAGGCCACGCCGCCCGACGTCATCTTCCAGATGCCGATCAACAATAAGGCGAAGGACATTATGAAGATCGCGAAGGATGTCGTGGGCGCGAAGATTGCCATGGCCAAGAAAGACAACAACGGCGCGATCGCCATGCTGCGCGATGCCGTCGCCATTCAGGACACGCTCAAGTACGGCGAGCCACCCGACTGGTTCTATCCAGTACGCGAAAATCTTGGAGGAGCCTTGCTGATGACCGGGGACGTAACGGGCGCGGAGAAGGTTTTCCGTGAGGATCTGGATCGCAATCCGCGAAATCCTCGCTCGCTGTGGGGATTGCGTCAGGCTTTGCTGCAGCAGAAGCGCGACTACGACGCGGGCTTTGTTCAGAAGCAGTTTGAGGCGTCGTGGAAGGGCGGGGCTCAAGCGCTGAAGCTGGATGATCTGGTGTAAAGGCGATTGCGCTTTTTGGGGCTGGCGAGTGCCAGCCCCGGCTGGACTCGTGTGGGGACGGCCGCCTCGGCCGTCCCGCCAAGCGCAGCGAGGCGGTACCTCTCGGGCGACCAACAGTCGCTCTTTCACTTTTCCGTGAGCTGTTCTCGATGAATTGCATAGACGAGGTGCAGCAGATCTTTCCGGATCGTTTCCTTCCAGACGGTCATGCCGTTTTTCTCTGCAACCCGGCGTGAGGGCTGGTTCTCAGGACGGATGAGCGAAATGATGCGCTCGACGGGCAGGCGAGCGAAGCCATAGTCGCGGCAGGCGCGGGCCGCCTCGGTGGCGAGGCCCTGTCCCCAGAGATCGCGGCGCACGTGGTAGCCGATCTCGAGCTCACCCGCGCCATCCACATTTTGCACGGTGAGGCCGCAGTCGCCGATCAGTTCGCCGCTTGCTTTCAGGATCATGGCCCAGAGTCCGTGGCCGTCATTGGCGTAGCGGCGGATGTTGCGGGCGATCCAATTCTCGACTCCGTCGCGGTCATAGGGAGATGGATAGAAGCGCATGGTCTCGGGATCTGAGAGGACGCGGGTCAGAGCATCCGCATCGTCTGGACGGAATTCCCGCAGAATCAGTCGTGATGTCTCAAGGATTTGCATTGCGTTCTATTTCTCCCCGAGTGCTACCTGATTTTACGCAAACGAATCCACGACTATAATCTGGCCGATGCCTGCCCCGACCAAGGACGTGGGAAGAAGGATTGAAGCGCTCCGCGAGAAGATTCGACATCACGAATACCTGTATTACGTTGTCGACAATCCTGAGATCAGCGATGCCGACTTCGACAAGTTGATGCAGCAGTTGAAGGACTTGGAAGCCGCTGATCCTTCGCTGGTGACGCCGGATTCGCCTACGCAGCGTGTGGGAGGCAAGCCGCGCGAGGGATTCGTCAAGGCGCCGCATTCCTCGCCCATGCTGTCGCTCGACAACACCTATAACGAAGAAGAGCTGCGCGACTGGGAACGGCGCGTGCACGAACTCAGCGGCCGCAGCGACGTGGAGTATGTCTGCGAACTGAAGCTCGACGGCATGTCGCTGGCCTTGGTGTATGAAGATGGCCGGTTGGTGCGGGGAGTGACTCGGGGCGATGGATCGGTTGGGGAGGACGTCACACTCAACGTGCGCACGGTGCGCTCGGTGCCGCTGTCGATTCAGAAAGAGCGGCTCAAGAAGGCGGGGATTCCGGTCGACTTCGAAGTGCGTGGCGAATTGCTCATGCCCACGGCAGCGTTCAAGAAGGTGAATGAAGAACGCGAGCGGAAGGGGCTGCCGACATTTGCCAATCCGCGCAATTTTACGGCGGGGACGGTTCGCCAGCTGGATGCGAATGTTACAGCAGAGCGGCGCATGGATTTCTTCCCGTACATCCTGCTCGAAAACGGCCGCACCTATTTTGATCGGCATTCGAAAACGCTGGCGGCGCTCGCCGCCGCCGGATTCAAAGTCAATCAAAACCGCAAGCTGGTTGGGTCGATGGACGAAGTCTGGGCGTTCATTCAGGAGTGGGAGGGGAAGCGGGACTCGCTGCCTTACGAGATTGACGGCATCGTGGTGAAAGTTGATCGCACCGCCTTGCAGGACGAACTTGGTTTCACCGGCAAGGCTCCGCGATGGGCGATTGCTTACAAGTATGCGGCGCGGGCGGGGATCACGAAGCTGGAAGACATTCGTGTGCAGGTCGGGCGGACGGGAAAACTCACGCCCGTCGCCATGCTGGCGCCGGTGTTGATCGGTGGGACGACAGTCCGCAATGCGACTTTGCACAACATGGATGAGATCGAGCGGCTGGGAGTGAAGATCGGCGATTGGGTGCAGGTGGAGCGCGGCGGGGACGTGATCCCCAAGGTCGCGAAGGTGATCGACGACAAGGATCATCCGCGGGGGACGCGGGAATTTGAGATGCCGGACAAGTGCCCGGTGTGCGGCACGAAGGTTGTGCGCACTGAAGGGGAGGTCGACTATCGTTGCGTGAATGCGAATTGTCCGGCGAAGCTGCGGGAGACGATTCTGCATTTCGCTTCGCGTGGGGTGATGAACATTGACGGAATGGGCGACGCTCTGGTCACGCAACTCACCGAGCGCGGACTAGTGAAGAACGTCGCTGACATCTACAAGCTGACAAAAGACAACCTGCTCAGCCTGGAGCGCATGGGCGACAAGTCGGCGCAAAACATTCTCGACGAAATTGGAAATTCCAAGAAGCTGCCGCTGGAACGGGTGATCTACGGCCTCGGCATCCGCATGGTCGGCGAGCGCACCGCGCAATTTCTCGCCGAACATTTCGGATCGATGGAAGCGCTATCGAGTGCCAGCGTCGAAGAGTTGCAGGACGTCAACGAAGTCGGCCCGCGCATCGCCGAGAGCGTCGTCGAATTCTTCAGCAATGCCGCCAATCGCAAACTGGTCGAGCGACTCGGCGAGGCGGGGCTTGCGTTCAAAGGCAAGAAGAAGGAACGAGGCACAAAGCTCGCTGGGAAGACATTCGTTCTTACGGGCACGTTGGCGAAACACACGCGTGACGAAGCCAAGAAGATGATTGAAGACGCGGGCGGAAAAGTCACCGGCTCGGTCAGCAAGAAGACGGACTACGTCGTGGCCGGCGCCGACGCCGGGTCAAAGCTCGACAAGGCGAAGGAACTCGGTGTGGGGGTGATTAACGAGGAAGAGATGGAACGGCTGGCTAGCTAGAAGAATCTCACTTCCCTCCGGACTTCGTAACAATGCTCAATTTTGCTCTTGACACTTTTCTGCCTCGGCCTACAATTTCCGGCACTGGGGCCCAAGTCTCAATCCAATCTAGCGGGGTGTCCTATGTCTCTCCAAGGCAGGAGACTGTTTCTTCTTGCAGGCGTCCTTTCTGTGGTCTGGGGCGTCTGGCCGGCTTTAGGCCAAACGGACAACTTTAGGCTGCCTGCGTCATGCAAATTGCCATTCGATGCGATCGCGACGAAGCCCGATCCTGCCCGGTCCTGCGGAAATTGTGGCGTGGTCTCATCTGATCCCAAGGCGACGGCCGCATCGAACGCTGCCAAAGTCTTGCAGAGTGAAGCAAAAAACAACTTCTGCGCCGACAGTTCTGTCGTCACAAATGTCGATCTTGCCGCCCTTCGCCAGATGCAGGCTCTTTCAAAGCAGAAAGGCTGGGTTGTCACGGATTTGGCCAGCCGTGATGCTCTACGCAGTTTCTTCAAGCTGAACCGTCAATCGATCGGAGAAGGCAGCGTAGTCCGCCTGAAGGCATGGGTGCTCGATGCGCACGTATCGGATTGTCCCTCCGGGGAGAGCGTGAACTGCGAAACACCCGGTTTCGCAAGTAATGACATTCACATTCCATTGCTGGACCCAACTGGAGACCGCACCCAGGATGAATGTTCCAGCGTCACGGCGGAAATGAGCCCGCATCTTCGTCCCGCTACGTGGTCAGAGCTCGACATGAAAACGCCAGTAAAGAACGTGGTTCGCGTGACCGGACCGTTGTTTTTCGATAACGCTCACAAACCCTGCGCGGGATTAAAGAGGACTGCACAGGATGGCGCTCCGTTCCGCAGTTCTCTCTGGGAAATTCATCCCGTCTACGCCTTCGAAGTCTGTGCGAACACAGACGCAAATGGTTGTGACGCTAACAGCAACGATCCGAAGGTATGGATTGCATATGATAAGTGGGTCGAGACGCATACCGGGAGCAACGATTCTGCCGTCGAAGCCACAGGCGAGAAACTCCGGAACGCCACCGAGTGCTCACATCCGGCGCATACGGGCGCCGGCGGCGTTCCAGCGCAATGCCCCAACAACGCCCATACGAAGAGTTCCAAGGATAAGAAGGCGACCACCGCGCAGGCGACTGCGCCTTAGGAAGGTTGTACTGCCCAGGTCACAAGGCGCAGGAGTAAAGGTGGGGTGCCTTCGGCTACTTCCCCAGAGCTGCACGCATTCTTCCCCAAGTCACCTCCAGCGTCTCCGGCAGCACCCGCGTTTCGCCCACCACCGACACAAAGTTCGCGTCCGCGACCCAGCGCGGCAGGACGTGCATATGAATATGTCCCGCGATTCCGGCGCCCGCGGCTTTGCCGATGTTCATCCCCAGATTGATGCCGTCCGGCTTGTAGAGTTCGCGCAGTACAGTCTCCATCCGTTGCGAAAGGGCCATCATTTCGTGGGCGGCATCGGCTGGCAGCTTCTGTAGTTCGTCCAAATGCGCGTAGGGGACGATCATCACGTGGCCGGGCGTGTATGGATAGGCATTCAGGATGACGAAGCAGTGCTGGGCGCGATGGACGATGTGCACCTTGGCGTCGTCCTTTTCCTTAGGAGCTTCGCAGAACACGCATCCAGCGGCCTTTTCCGTGGAAGAGACGTAGGCGTAGCGCCACGGGGTCCAGAGGTAATCCATAGCAGGGCAGGGTAGCAGATCGGTGCTCTGTTCGGAAACCGTAACACTGAAACCTTCCTGTAACATAGGCCAGATTTGCGTTTGACACTGTTCGCGAGCCATTGCTATAGTCGAGGAGTTCCCATTGGACGCGGGTTCTCTGTAAAAACGTCCGACAGCTGGGATTGTCCAAGCTCACCCGCCAGGGTGGGCCCACCACAACCAAACGGCTCATCCAGCAGTCCGCAGAGCAGGCCCCGCATCCCGTCACCAGAGAGGCATAACCTTGTTCGACGAGACCACCGCCCACAACTCCGAATCCAACTCAGCTGTCGCAACTGAAGCCGAACCGACGGCGACAGAACAGCAGGCCGACCAGCACCAGCCCGAACAGAATCAGGCTGCCGCCGAAACCGCTGTATCGACCGAGACGCCGCACGCGGCCTCCGCTTCCGACGACAAGTTCGCCGCCGGCGAGGACTTCGCTTCTGTGCTTGAGAACTTCACCACCGAAGCCGAAGAGGCGGTGAGTGAAGATCGCGTCATCAAGGGCACGGTGCTGAAGCTGACCGGGACGCACGTGGTCGTCGATATCGGCGCCAAGTCAGAAGGCATGCTGCCGCTGGCGGAAGTGCTCGATCACGAGGGCAAGCCGAAGTTCAAGCCCGGCGATGAAATCGACGTGATGCGCGACAAGGGCGAGGCCGAGGAGGGCTACATCAACCTCTCGCACCAGAAGGCGCAGCGCATTCATGCGTGGGAAGAAATCGAGAAGGCATACAACGAAAAGAAGCCGATCAAGGCGGTGGTGATCGACCGCATCAAAGGCGGCCTCACGGTCGACATCCTGGGCGCTCATGCCTTCCTGCCGGGCTCGCAGGTGGACCTGCGACCGATCCGCAATCTGGACGGCATGAAGGGGCAGACAGTCGAAGTCGCCGTCATCAAGCTCAACAAGAAGCGCGGCAACATTGTGGTCTCGCGCAAGGATTTGCTCGAAGGCGAGCAGAACGAAAAGCGCTCCAAGACCCTGGAACATCTGGAAGAAGGTTCGGTGCTCACGGGCGTGGTGAAGAACCTGACTGAGTACGGCGCGTTCGTCGATCTGGGCGGGCTGGACGGTTTGCTCCACATTACTGATATGTCGTGGGGAAGGCTGACTCATCCGAAAGACCTGGTCAACGTCGGCGATCAGATTCAGGTCAAGGTACTCAAGTACGACAAAGAGAAACAGCGCGTTTCGCTGGGCTTCAAACAGCTCACGCCAGATCCGTGGCTCGATGCCGAGCATCGTTATCCGGAGGGCGCGCACGTCGGCGGACGCGTAATCAGCGTGACTGACTACGGAGCGTTCGTTGAGCTGGAGCAGGGAATTGAAGGCTTGGTCCACGTGAGCGAGATGACGTGGTCGAAGCGCATGAAGCATCCGTCGAAGTTGGTTAACGTCGGCGATCATGTGGAGTGCGTGGTGCTCAACGTGAACCCGACCGAGCGGCGCATTTCGCTCGGCATGCGGCAGCTGGCGGCCAATCCGTGGGACTCGTTGCATGAGAAGTTCCCCGTCGGCATGACTGTCGAAGGACGTGTGCGCAACCTGACCGACTTCGGCGCTTTCATCGAAATCGAAGACGGCATCGACGGACTGGTGCACGTCAGCAACCTGAGTTGGACCAAGCGTGTGAAGCACCCTTCGGAAGTTCTCAAGAAGGGTGACCGCGTGAAGGCGATTGTTCTGGCCATTGAGCCCGACAAGCGCCGCCTATCGCTGGGCATGAAGCAGCTGCAGCCGGACGTGTGGGAATCATTCTTCCAGACGCATCACATCGGCGACGTGGTCCACGGCAAAGTGTTGCGCGTAGCCGCGTTCGGCGCGTTTGTTGAAATTGCCGAGGGCGTGGAGGGCTTGTGCCACAAGTCCGAAGCTGTGGATGGAAACGGCCAACCCTTGCATCTTGAGCCTGGCATCGAGCACGAGTTCAAGATCATCAAGATGAGCCCCGAGGAGAAGAAGGTTGGTCTCAGCATCCGCGCCGTGGGCGAAGAAGCTTCGCGCTCGGAAGTGGAAGCCTACAAGCAGCCGGTGTCGAGCACGAGTTCGACCATCGGCGAGCTGATTTCCTGGAAGCGCGCCAGCAACGAGAATAACTAAACACTCTTCTGTCATCCTGAGCGAAGTGGCAGCTTCGCGAATGCGAAGCTGCTACGCAGTCGAAGGATCCCTACCTGCTTATACCGTCTCGCATGGGCGTTTCCACGATGCGCCCCTTCTTGCGCTTGGTTCGTACCTCCGCCCTGTTCTAGAATCATTCGTTTGCCTTTAGGCATCTCTTCTTACTGAGGATTATCACTTTGCCCGAAACCATTTACGACGTGGCCATCATCGGTAGCGGACCTGCTGGATACACCGCCGCGATTCGCGCCGGCCAATTCGGTCTGAAGATCGCACTCATCGAAAAGGACGGCTTTCTCGGCGGCACCTGCCTGCATGTAGGCTGCATCCCGACTAAAGCTCTGCTGTTCAACGCCGAACTCTGGGATCACTTGAAAGACGCGAAGGAATTTGGCATCGAAGGCGTCGATGCCCGCAAGTTGAACTGGGCTGCGGTCCAGGACCGGAAGGGAAAGATCGTCGCCAAACACGCGAAGGGCCTTGAGTTCCTGATGAAGAAGAACAAAGTGGAGACGGTGAAGGGCTACGGCAGACTAACCGGCCCTGCACAGAATGGAGTGTTCTCGGTCGAAGTCACCAATGACAGCAAGGCCAGCCACCTCAAGGCAAAGAACGTCATTCTCGCGACTGGCTCTGAAGCCCGCATGTTGCCGGGCCTCGAAGCGAATGATCGCGTACTGACCAACATTGAGATTCTGAGCCTGAAGGAGATTCCGAAATCGTTGGTGATTGTGGGAGCAGGAGCCGTGGGTGTGGAGTTTGCCTCGATCTACCGGTCGTTTGACACCGAGGTGACGATCATCGAAATGCTGCCGCGGTTGGTGCCTGTCGAAGATGAAGAAGTCTCCAAAGAACTCGCCCGCGTCTTCCGCAGGCGCGGCATCAACTTCCACACCAGTGCGAAGGTCGACAAAGTGGAAAAGACGAAGGCCGGGATCGCCGTCACGATTACCGTTGACGGCAAGCAGCAGAAGATCGAAGCGGAAAAAATCTTGATCGCCGTCGGCCGCAAGCCGCGCACGGAGAACATCGGCCTGGAACGCACCAAGATCAAGCCCGACCGCGGCTTCATCAAAACCGATTCATGGATGCAGACCACGGAGCCCGGCGTCTACGCCGTCGGCGATATCGTGCTGGGCACACCGCAACTCGCGCACGTCGGCTCCATGGAAGCGCTCGTGGCCGTCGCTAAAATCGCGGGCAAGCCCGGCAAGCCGATCAATCCCGAGCACATTCCGGGTGCGACCTATTGCCATCCTGAAATTGGCAGCGTGGGCCTAACCGAAACCAAAGCCCGGGAAGCCGGATACAACGTGAAGATCGGCAAGTTCTCCTTCACCGCGAACTCGCGCGCGTCGATCGTTGGCCAGCATGAGGGTTTCATCAAAATCGTCTCCGACGCCGACTACGGCGAGATTCTCGGTGTCCACATCATCGGCCCGCAGGCAACGGAGTTGATCGCCGAAGCCGTAGCCGCCATGGAACTCGAGGCCACCGTCGAAGATTTGATGTGGACCATCCACGCGCACCCGACATTGGCCGAAGCCATGCTGGATGCGTCGAACAGCGTGTACGGGATCGCGATCAACGCGTGAACTTCTTGGCCACAGATCAACGCGTATGAACACGGATAGAACCAAATGCTTGTCATCCTGAGTGAAGCGAAGGATCTATGTGTATTTCCCTGCGTCCTGTGTGGTGAAAGATTTTGATCTTGCTCCAACGCTAACTTGATCTCCGTCGTTCAACTCGGCACCGTCGACTACGCTACCGGGCTCCGCCTGCAGCAGCAACTCGTCGCCCTGCGCAAGGAAGAAAAAATCGGAGACCTTCTCCTTCTGCTGGAACATTCTCCAGTCATCACGCTTGGCCGCAATGCAAAAGCTGCAAATGTGGTCGCCTCGCCTGAACTCTTAACTCAGCGCGGCGTTGAACTCTTCGAGTGCGACCGCGGCGGCGACGTCACATTCCACGGTCCCGGCCAGATCGTCGGCTATCCCATCTTTGATCTGCGCGGATTCGCGGAGCCCGATGGCAAGCGCAAAACTCTGGGTGTGATCGAATTCGTCCGCCGGCTCGAAGAGGTCCTGATCCGTACCTGCGCTGACTCTGCTATCGCAACGAACCGAATCTCCGGCCTGACTGGCGTCTGGACCAGCGCCCCTCAAGGAGGGGCAGACGCCTCCGTCCGCCCGGGCGAGTCGAAGACTCGCCCTGCGAGCACAGCCGCGCTTCGCCCGGCTGGGACGGACGACGGCGTCCGTCCCTCCACGAACAACTCCGAATCCAAACTCGCCGCTATCGGCGTCCACATCTCCCGCTTCGTCACCTCGCACGGCTTCGCACTCAACGTGAACACCGACCTCACCTTCTTCGACCTGATCGTCCCCTGCGGCATCATGTCGAAGTCGGTCACGTCGATGCAGCAACAACTGGGCCACGCACTCGACATCAACGCTGTCGCCGAATCCATCTCCCGCAACTTCGGGCTAGTCTTCCAGAGGCAGATCCTCTGGGTCGAAACCCTTGACGCGCTGCTGGGACGTGCGGTAGGTGTGCCCCTGAAGCCGCCGACCGATCTCCGCCAACTGCATAAAGAAGACGAGACGAGTTGGACGTGATCCGAAATCGCGTGGGTCCGCGTCTCTGACCCGGACAGGGCGAGTCGAAGACTCGCCTGGCTCTTGGCGATGCGATGTCGCCGCCCGCCCTAGCTCTTCCCCCCACACTCGCGATACCATCAATGCATCGCGCTCTTAGCGCTGTCGTCACATGGGGATCAAGAAAGCGAAGTCCAAGCCGACCTCCAATGGGAACCGTCCGCGCAACGGAGCGTCTCGCTCTAGCACGAAGTCGGCCAGCAACGCCGACCTCCGCACTTACTCCATCCCCGACTACCGCCTGGAGCATCCCGACTTCACGGTCCGCCAGCGCATCGAGAAAGATCGCCACGGCGCCGAGCATGTCCATTACGAAGTCGAAGGCGACCTCAACACGCCAGTGCCGCCGATCCGCGACTCCAAGTATCTCGACAAGAAGCAATGCATCGAGATCTACCGCTGGATGCTGCTCAACCGCAAGATGGAGGTCGCGCTCGAAAATCTATATAAGCAGGGCAAGGTCGTCGGAGGAGTCTACTTCGGACTGGGCCAGGAGGCCTGCTCCTGCGCCTCTGCCTACGCGCTCGACAAAGACGACTGGTTCGCGCCCATGATCCGCAACCAGGGATCGCTGCTGGTGCGCGGATTCGCTGCCAGCGACACGATGATGCAATACATGGCCAAGGCCGATTCGCCCACCAAGGGCCGCGACGGCACTTCGCACTTCGGTGACATCGAAAAGCGCAACATGGTCTCGCCCATCTCCATGCTAGGCGATCTCATTCCCGTGATGGCCGGCGTCGCGCTCGGCGCGCGCCTGCAGGGACGCGACCTCGCGGTCATGACCTACATCGGCGATGGTGGACAGTCCACCGGAGTTACCTACGAAGGCATCAACTTCGCCGCCGTGCAGAATCTCGGTCTCGTGCTCTTCGTCGAGAGCAATCTCTGGGCGTACTCCACGCCTTCCGAAATGCAGTACCGCTGCAAGGATCTTGCGGAACGCGCCATCGGATACGGCATCCCCGGCGTGATCGTCGACGGCACCGACGCCTGCCAGGTCTACGACGCTGCTCATGACGCCGTCGAACGCGCCCACCGCGGCGAAGGCCCGACTCTGATCGAGGCGAAGATGATGCGCATGAAAGGCCACGCCATCCACGACGCCGCCAGCTACGTGCCCAAGCCGATGTTCGAGTTCTGGAAAAAGCGCGACCCGATCGCCCGCTTCGAGAATTATCTGGTGAAAGAAAAGAAGTGGCTGACGCCGAAAGAGCATGAAGCGCTGATCGCAGAAGTCGAGCAGACTATTGAAGAAGAGCGCGAAATCGCAGTGAACTCCCCCATGCCGACGCCGGAGTCAGCAGAAGGCGGCGTCTTCTGTGAAACCGGCTGTCACGAGATCAAACCAAAGTATGGTATGCCCAAAGTGAAGAAGGGAACCGGCGCCTTCAAGCAAACCGAAGCCGCAGTGCATCTCCGGTAACGGTAAACGCCGGGAAGTTGAGGCTGCGATGGTCGCCGGATTTCAGTCGATTGACGAGGTCTACGCTGTGATTCGTCAGGCGATCACAAACAGAGATGTAGTTGTTGCCAGCTATCGAGGACATGTGCGCGAGATGTGCCCTCATGTCATCGGCAAGAAGAACGGTCGCGCGCAGGCTTTGTTCTATCAGTTTGCGGGAGGTAGCAGTGGAGGCTTGAAGCCCGATGGCTCGCCGAGTAATTGGCGATGCCTCCGTATTGACGAGTTGTCCGAGGTCGCCACTAGAGAATTGGAGGGCGAGTGGCACACCGCTCCAAACTACTCGACCATTCAGACGTGTGTGGACGAGATCGACGTCAAAGTGGATATCGGGTGAAGAAGAATGCGTCGATCTGATCGAGGCTAGTCCGAGTTCATCCGCGCAAGTCGTCGAGCGAAACCTTGAAACCTTGAAACTTCGAAACCGACCTTATGCTCCTCACCTACCTCGAAGCCATCCGCCAGGGAATCTGGGAGGAAATGGACCGCGACCCCACCGTCTTCTGCCTGGGCGAAGACATCGGCATTTACGGTGGCGCCTTCAAAGTCACCGACGGATTCATCGACCGCTTCGGCTCCGAGCGTGTCATCGACACGCCCATTGCCGAGTCCGCCATCGTGGGCGCGGCGTTCGGGGCGTCGCTCACCGGCATGCGCCCCGTCGCAGAATTCCAGTTCATGGATTTCATCGGCTGCGCCTTCAACCAGATCTCCAACATGGTCGCCAAGACCCACTATCTCTGGGGAGCGCCCGCCCCGCTCGTCCTGCGCGGGCCCAGCGGCGGATACGTCCACGGCGGCCCCTTTCACTCGCAGAATCCCGAGATGTGGTTCGTCCACAATCCTGGCCTCAAAGTGATCTGCCCGGCCACGCCCTACGACGCCAAAGGTCTGATCAAAGCCGCCATCCGCGACAACAACCCTTGCATCTTCTTCGAGCATAAATATCTCTATCGCCGCATCAAGGGTGAAGTGCCAGCGGACGATTACATCGTCCCCATCGGCAAAGCCAACATCGCCCGCGAAGGCCGCGACCTGAGCATCATCACTTATGCCGCCATGGTTCACACTGCGTTGGAGGCTGCCGAGATTCTGAAGCACGATGGGATCGATCTCGAAATCCTCGACCTGCGCACCGTCTCGCCGCTGGATCGCGAAGCCATCGCGCAGACTGTGAAAAAGACAAACAAGGTCATCATCCTCCACGAACACTCGCGCACTGGAGGCCTCGCCGGAGAAATCGCCGCCATCATCAACGAAGAAGCCTTCGACGATCTCGACGGCCCCATCGTTCGCATCGCTGGGTTGGACTCCGCGATCCCGTTCTCTCCGCCGCAGGAACATCACTACCTGCCGAAGGTAGAAGACGTGGTCCGCGAAGCGCGCCGCCTAAAAGCATATTGAAGGAATCGGTGACAGAAATGTTAGGACAGCCTCTTCGGCTCTCCGTCGAGCGAAGCTCGACTGCTCACAGCCCGTCAAATTCTTGTACGCTCCCCATCAGTTGGTCGTCCCTCGATATTGGCGCGTGAACCGCTCCATCTGCCACAATAGTGAATTCCGGAGGTCTCATGGGCAAGTTCACTCTCGGTGTGGTCGTAACCCTTCTTGTGCTGGTGCTGGGCGGGCTTGGCTTTGCCACGCTCGGTTTCTTCCCCACGGCCGCCAACGTCGAACCCCCGCACCTCGAACGCCGCATCGCAATGGGCGCTCTCGACGCCTCCATGGAGCGCCATGCTCCGCGTGTCACCAACCCCCTGACGCCCACCGATTTGAATCTGGAAGACGGCATGAAGCTCTATACCATGAACTGCGCCCTCTGCCACGGAGGCCTCGACCGCAAACCGTCCTCGTTGGCCGCTTCTTTTTATCCGCCCCCACCGAACCTCATCTCCGATCCGCCCGACGATCCCGAGTGGCACATCTTCTACACCATCCGCACCGGCGTGCGTTACACCGGCATGCCGGCGTGGGACAAGACCCTCAGCGAGCAGGACATGTGGAAGATTACGATGCTGCTCTCCCATCTCGACAAGTTGCCGCCGGCCGTGCAGGAATACTGGAAGACCAGCTTCGGCGCCGCTCCCAGCACAGGTGACGAAAAGAAAGAGGGCCACAAACACTAGCGTCTCCAAAGCTCCTTGAAGAGAATGCCAATCAACGCCGCGCGAACGAGTATGTGATCAAACTCGGCGAGCGTAGGGCCGAGTTCAACTACGGTTGATCGAACTTCGCGGAGGAGCGTCTGGACATCGCGGAGAAGAACAGCGAGTTTGGTAACGCGGCTAGTGGGTCTCGGCACGGTATTCACCTTAAAAGAACTTCACTAGCTCTTAAGACGAAACCAAAACCCAAAACAAGTAATGCGCCTGTTTTGCCGCGCTGTCAAGTCCCGCGGTGGTAAATGCCATCAGAAACCCTGAACCAGACTGGGGCGTCAATACCAGTTGGGCCGCGAAAAGGAAGACCTTTACACTAGCACGATCAACGTGCTCAACATCTTGCACCGGCTATAATATTTATTTGCGCCTTGCCCGCCTCGAACCGTGGGCCCGCGTGGAAGGAAATCATGCCAACTGACGTCATCATGCCCCAGATGGGTGAATCCATCGTTGAGGGCACCATTACTAAGTGGTTGAAGAAGCCGGGCGACAAAGTCCAGCGAGACGAGCCCCTTTTCGAGATCTCGACCGACAAGGTCGACGCTGAGATTCCCGCCCCGGCCTCCGGTGTTTTGCAGGAAATCAAAGTCACCGAAGGCACGACCGTGGGCGTGAACACCGTCGTTGGGACGATCGCCGTCGATGGTGAAGCCGCGCCCAAGCCCGCCACCGCGCCCGCTCCTGAGAAGCCAGCTGCGGAGAAAAAAGAAGAGAAGAAAATCTCCGCCCCAGCGCCCGCCGCACACGAAGAAGACGAAGAAGCTCGTTCCTCCCCGCTGGTCCGCAAGATCGCCCGCGAGCACGGCGTCAGCCTGTCGCAAGTTCCCGGCACTGGACTCGGTGGCCGCATCACCAAGCAGGACATCATGTCCTTCATCGAGAACCAATCGTCGGCCCACGCCGCCCCGACGCAGGCGCCAAGCGCACCCGCGGCCGCAACTTCCCGCCCAACCGCGGCTCCGGCTCCGGCACCATACCCCGGCGACCTAGTCCCGCTTACGAACATGCGCAAGATCATCGCTCAGCGCATGATTGAGTCCCGCCGCACCAGCGCTCACGTCCACTGCATGTACGAAGTAGACTTCACCCGCATCGTCAACCTGCGCGCCAAGCACAAGGCCGGATTCGAGCAACGCCACGGGGCGCGCCTCACGTTCATGCCGTTCTTCGTCCGCGCTGCCGTGATCGCGCTGCAGCAGTGGCCGATCATCAACGCCACACTCGAAGGCGATAACATCCATTACCACCGCCACATCAACATGGGCATTGCCGTCGCGCTCGACTGGGGACTCATCGTCCCTGTCCTTAAGAATGCCGGCGACCTGAATTTCCTTGGGCTACAGCGCGGTATTACTGACCTGGGCGAGCGCGCCCGCACCAAGAAGCTCAAGCCCGAGGACGTTGAAGGTTCCACTTTCACCGTCACCAATCCCGGCCAGTTCGGCGCTGTCTTTGGCCTGCCTATCATCAACCAACCGAACTCCGCCATCATGGGGGCCGGCGGAATTACCAAGCAGCCCATGGTGATCACCGACAATGACGGCACCGACTCCATTGCCATCCGCTCTGTCGTTCACCTCACGCTCGGCTACGACCACCGCCTCATCGACGGCGCCGTTGCAGACCAGTTCATGGCGCTGGTGAAGAAGAATCTCGAAACCTGGAGCGAAGAGATCGGATAGTCCAACCCGGGCAAATATTAGGCTGGGTGCCCCATTTCTCGCGCGCTCTTTGCGCGAGAAGTGGGGCTTTCCATTTTCTCCAATTGCGATCTGCCCTTCAGGGTTGATGATTGCCCGCGAGTGGCTGACTACTCCCTTTCGCCCAAGTGGAAGCATTCAAACATTCCACCGTCCCGTCGATAATCTTCGATATCCCGTCCTTGAACTTCGCCGGGTCGACGATCTCCCTCGCCGCGACCGCATCCACCGTAGCCAGCGCGCTCTCTAGAAATGACATCGCCGCATCCTTCTTCTGCGCTCCAGACTTTGTGGCAAACAGCCCCTCGATCCCGTTCACCAGCGCTGGAACGAACGCAATCCCTCGCAACAATTGACTCAGAAAATTCACAAATGCCCTCCTGGAAATCCTGTCCCCGGACCCAAACTCTGAGCTAGCAGCTAGACGCGAACTACTTCCACCAATGTCCATGCAGCGCAACCGCCACGCTGATGAGCACCGCAATTCCCGCGTTTACGAATCGTTCTATCACCGTCCGTCTCACGTCGTTTCGCTCTAACTCTACGATCCTGTCCTCAGCGAGCGTCATTCGTCCCGGCTGCCCGTTGCCCACAAGCATGTCCATCTTGGCTTCCACCCGGCTTAACTTCTCCAAAACGTCGTGCTGAAAATCCCGGTCGACCATGCGTAATACTGAAAGCTCTCTCTCACTCACTCTCACACCCTCCCGCCCAAGAACTATTTTCGCGCAAGGACCCTCTTGCTCACGCTGTCGTGCGCCTCGATCATGCGCTTGATCTCCGCCTGACCCTCGCGCAGTTCTCCGAGTTCCACCTCAGTGCGGACGCGCCCTTCCGTGTTGGTCGCTGCGATCTCTTCCAGGCGTGTGACCCTTGATTTCATCGTTTCGATCTCCGCGTCGCGCTTCGATGTGTTGCGTGCGTCCTGTAGGACGTACCCGGTAATAGAGAGCGCGATCGCTCCAATGGCAATGAGCGTCCGGCCGTCGAAGCGCAGAAGATTGCCCTGGTCACGAGTTGTCTTCAGGTCGTTCTTCACGGCCTCCTGCAACGCCTCGGTCAATGCCTGGACTTCTCCCAGTTGCCCGAGAACCTCGAGTTGAAAATCCTTGGACGTATAGGCTACCGCTTTCGCCTGCTTGACCCCACCGCCCGCTAGTCTCTGTTTTCCGAACACATCGTCTTCGTTCATAAGAGGTAGCCAAGGGCAAAGTCGATGTGCAACGCCGCCGTGTATCTCGAATATCGTGTCGGCGATGAGTTATCGTACACACGCAAGAAGTAATTCTGAGTGCGGGACAGCCGGGGTAGGCTGAAGGTCTGAGTGGTGAATCGTCCCAGTAGGTTTCTGTCATTCGACACTCCCCAACCATAGTCGTGCGATCTGACTTCAATTCCACATCCATTCGGCGGCGTCATTCCTGCATCCACCTCCACCGTCGTCGAGGTCGCCTGCGTAATTTGGGCGCCGGTCAAATTCGCCAGATAGTAACTTCCCACCTGCCCCATGGAAAGTCGCACGGGTACGTCCTGCAGAGAAATCGCCACCGCGCTCGCTTGTTCTTGCAACGCCAACGGTGCAGCGAGATCGTTGGCGAACTCGATCGTGTACCCTCCTCGATCATCCGCCGGATCCACCACGTCAATGCTGACCTTCCGCACAATCGCAGTGAACTCGGCATTTTGCGAACTCACATTTACCTCGACCGCATCGCCGGGAAAAATGTCGGTCGCTGCACCGGGCAGAAAGTCGCTCCAGCTCTGGTATGTGCCCAACCATGCAGGTCCACCCGCGTCGTCAAGCATGGCCAGCGCCGCATTTTCGCAATCCACCTGCGTGCGGGCGCTCGGAATCTTCATCGTCCTCACCATCCCCCGCAGCCCGTCGTCAGTCGCGTTCTGCAGACTCGCCACGCTCCCGTTGTTCATCACTTCCGCCACCGCGCGCCCAGAGCCTCGATAGCCGACCACAATGAGCGTATTCAACGCCGGCACATACTGAGGATAAAAGTCCAGCGAAGTGGAACTCGAAATCTCACACTGTCCGCCGTCGGAAAGCGACTCGACCAGTTGCGTCACATAACTTGAACTCGGCAGCGCCGTCCGCACTTCGGCCAGCGAAATGTGAGTCACATATGTAAAGGCAATGCTGCACTGCATGCTCATCGCGTTCACCAGCGCGTACGTGCAAAATCCGGGTGCCCCGGCTATCATTCCGTCGAACAACACAATCGCGGGCGCAACGATCGTCGCAGGATTCGCTGGGTCGATGTCTTGCAGTTCAAGAACGAACCTCGCATCGGCCGGTATCGCCGCTCCTCCCCATCCATTGCCTGCCGGGTGCAACGACGAGTGATACCTCTCCCCTGATCGATACACTTCCATCGAGTAGATGTACGTCGTCAGAACGTACCGGTGCGCGGCTGTTGTCGTTACAACTGGTCCGGTTAGCGATCCATTGATCAGCGCCTGAATGTTCGATCCGCTGCCAGAAGGTGTGATCTGAAACCCCGCCAGGCACCCGGGGGCAGAAACCACTCCTGCATACAATCCGCCCAGAACGCCGTGCGAAGCTCCTGCAAAAGTCACGTCTCCATGCTGCAATTCCAGTCCGCCACCGAGTTCAATCTGCTCGATGAACTCAACCGTGGTCTGTCCGTCCTGTCCCGTCCCGCCGTTTACTTGGAGTGTCTGGGCCGCCACGGAAACCGCCGATGCCGGATCGCTCACTGCCCACGTGCTCGCATCCAGCGTGGAACCCAGATATTGCTCATCAATCAACGCTGGTTTGCTTTGTTGGAACGGCTTCTGTGACAAGTAAAACTTCAGGCTTAGTCCATCGCCGACGAAGTAGTCCCGAACGTAAGCCTGAGGTTCATTCAGCCCGATTACGGTCACGTCGTTCACCACTCGGTTCGGACAGGCCAAGTTCAGTCCCATCGGCGAGAAGTCCGCGTCACTCTCGTTGATCGCGTATGCCGCTGCTCCCACCGGCGCCAGCACTAGCGCCCCGTTCATCGCCCGGTAGCTGGCCCGCGCCGCCAGTGTGATTTCAGCCGCATGGTAAGAGAACTTCTTCTGTGGATTCACCTGGTACGAAGCCAGCGTGTCCACATCTTGTACCGCGCTTGTGTCGAAACGCCCCGGCAGCAAATCCTGGACTAACCGACGCACCGCCGCCCCCGCGCTGCGCCCCACAAAAGGAGTTCGATTGGGTAGCGCCTTCTGATCGAGCAGCACCTCGTCACTCCACGCGATAACACCGTACCGGTACACTGGCCCTGTTTCGCCTAAGCCAAGGTACTCGAACTGCGGAGCCTGCATTAGATAGCCGGTGAACAAGAAACTTCCGTTTGCCTTTGCCAGAATGACCCGTGCCCCCTCGACCGGTGCCGCGAATCCCGGCGGGCCTCCCACCAGGCTGAATCGCAACTGAGAAGGCTCGTTGATCTTTCGCTCGACACGAGGTGCAACGGTCGCGTCGAGCGCCGCCGTGTAGTCCACCGCCCCCTGTCCCTGCAGATTGTCAATCGTGAGCTTCATAGAAATCTCTTAGAGTACTCGTTCCTTCCACTAACTCTGTGTTCTCTGTGGTGATGAGTTCTTCCTGACGGCCGAAAGCTGAATGGCTGACAGCTCGGCTTCAGTACGCCGCCGCCATCGCTGCCGGAAAATAACTCCGATAGCAGAGCACGGTCTGACTATCATTCGGATCCGTGTGCGGCAAAGCCAGAAACGACGCTCGCAACGATATCGCCGACAATGGTTTCTCAATCAACGCAAACTCCTCCCGCACAAACCTCCCCGCCGGATTGTTTGCTCCCTTCAGCGCGCCTGCCCCCGGATTAGGACTCAGGCGCGGATAGTAGAAACACACTCGCCCGCCCGACGCCTCTTCCGCGACAAACAGCGCCGACCATTCCTGGAAGAACGCCCCGCCTTCCCGGTCGACGAACGCCACCACCACCTGCGCCGCCGCGCCCGTGGCCGGTGCTCCCGCCAGAAGCGGCTGTTCCAGAAGTACGGAAGTTGCCGTGATCTCTGCCACACGTCCCACATTGAATGTCACTCGCCTTACGTAATTCGGATCCCGTTTCACGGCCACCGGATCGCTTACGTATGCCGCCGCTATCCCGGATCCCACGTACCCGGTCTGTTGCTGGTAGTCGAGGTCCACCGCGAGCAGGCAACCCGCCGCGAACACGCTCGCCACACCTGCGCCAAAAATCAGTTCGCTAGCGGTCGATCCCGGAAGCACCGCGGCTCCTGGCGCTGGCGTTCCCCCCGAGGGCGCCGGTGACGTGCTGCCCGCCGTCGCCAACACATTCATGTGCTCCGACCCACCAGCCAGCGCCATTTGCACCTTGCCCCACTGACGAAAATCAAATTCAACGCGCGCTTCCAGTGGACCGCGAAACTGCGCTGTCGGCAGCGCCTTTGCCCCCGATCGCACGACGTCTGTCGGCGTGTCATACCAACGTTCGAAGTTCTCAATCCATCCCAGGTCCAGCCACGGCGCCGGTGGCGAGTCCAGCGGAAACATTCCGCACAGTCCCGGGTCGAAGATCGTCGGTGTTTCGGTTGTCCGGTTCACCGGCGCGAAGTACGCCCGCATCCGCCGCGTCACAGGAACCATGGCCGCTCGTAATGGAGTGGTACTCATGACAACGTCACCTCTGAGAAGAAGTAGATCGTCAGACGCGCTTTGCGTTCGACGCGCGAATCTTGGTGGCTCTCTGCCTCATCGGCTACGCCGCTCTTCATACGCTCTGGAAACGAAACATTGCCCCAGAAGCGACCCGCCCCTTTTCCTTCCGTGAACGAGGGTTGCCCCCAAAAAACACTCGTGCCTAGGTCTGCGCTCGGTGATCGCGTGTAATCCCGCTTCTCCGTGTTCGGTGGCTGGCAGATGCTGAGTAGTTCGTTATCCAACTGCCCCAGCACGCGCCCGCGATCCACCATGCTGGCCACCGTGCCCAAGGTGTAGTAGGAAATCACGCAGTCCATGCTCATCAGCGCGCCATTGCCCGAGTGCCCGTCGACCACACTTGCCGCTCCCCACTCGATATAGAACGCGTTCGGTAGCGGCTCCGCAGACGACGGCGGCAGATTCTCCACCACCACTACGGCCGGAGCGGTCGCCCCGTTCAGTGTGATCGTTCGCGCCGGGTTTAATCCCGCCAGCTTCTGCTGCAGCGCAAGAAAGAAACTGTCTTTAGCAAATTGCATAGGAACCAGCCTTTAGCTGTTAGCTCTTGGCCTTTAGCCGTGAGTATCCAGCCCTGAAAGTTCGCTTTCCTCGGGAGTCGGTGGATACGAAGTGCGCGAGCGTTACTCGTGTGAGCACGCGCCTCGAAACATTGGTTAGGAGTGAAGAAGCCAAGAGCCAAGAGCCAACAGCCAACAGCCAACAGCCAAGAGCTTCTTCTCACTCCACCGCCGTCACCACGTAGAAGTACGCCGCCCCCGCGAAGTTCTCCGGCACCACCGATTCAATGTGAAACAAATCGGTCCCATATTTAAGCCCCAGCAAGGCACCGAACAGATCTTCAGCCGTGCCCATCCCCAGCCCCGGAAGTTGATCCACAATCGCCGACCCTGGCAGCGTGAACTCGATTCTCCGGCGTGGCCCGAGATTCCCCGTAGGCAGAGCCCGCGTCACGACCGGCGAAATCAGCACCTCCTGCACTCCCGGATCGACCAAACCCAGTTGCCCCGCCGCGTCGCTCGCGGTCGCAGTTGCGGGCAACACCAAACTCACCGCATCTCCACCTAACGCCTTCAACAATGCATCGGCCGCTCGCACTAACGCCGCCCCGCAAATCCCGCTTCCCATAAACCCTCCCCCGCTAGCCCGCAACTGACAACTGCCCGCTCTACCCGCCCTTCCGCGCCACGTACGGTTCCAGAAGGCTACACACCGTCTCATCGACCAGTTTGTCCGCAAAATATTCCAGCCTCATGCGGTCGATCTTCCCTGACTTCACATTCAAGGCCGGCGTCACCTGTGCGTTCTTCACGATCTGTGCGCAAGCTACCTTCACTCCCGTCGGAATCGTCGCCAGCCCCGCGTTGTACACCACATCCACTTCGTTGAAGGCAAGCCCCAACGCATTCACCGGAAACGTCAGCTCTCCGCTGTTCGTCCAAATGTCGATCGTCGTCGGGTCCACGGCCGTCCACGATCCTGGCAACGCGAACACCAGCGCAAACTCCAGGCTCACTTCTGCGAACGGCCATTCTCCCCGCCGGGGAATCCCATAACGCGCCTGTAGCGTGACAATCGGTGTTGTGGCCGGTGCCACGGTCACCAACGGCAGGTTACTCAACCGCACCGTGTTCAGTTCCGGCGGCATCTTCAGCCGCTCTTCGTACTGGTTGACCCCCAGCGTCAGTCGCCGGCAGTGCGCGTCAATAATTGCCGACGCCGCCGTCACCCACGACGGATCGGTCGCCGCGTCCAGCCCGTAAGCCAAATACTCCGTAGTTTCCAGATAGTTCATAGGAAGTTCTCAGTTCTCGGTTCCCAGTTCTCAGTCGGTTCCCAGTTGGCACAGCAGCCGAACGCGCAGCAACACCCGCAACCGTTGGCCTGCCGCCAACTGAGAACCGAGAACTGAGAACTAGCTTTAGCGTTGCACCTTCACCTCGTAGTGCGCGAAGTTCGCCCCCTTCACTACCGGAGCCCCAAACTTCACCACCACCTGTTGCTGGCTCAGCGAACTGGGTAGCCCCAGCCGGAACACCCGCGGATTCGGGTCCGTTAGCCAGTGATACTCGATCAGGTCCTCGCTGACGATGTACGCCGGCAGCACCGCGCTGCCCGACCCAATCGTCCCCGTGTACCCCAGCGCCCACTCCGGGATCAGCGGCAGGTCTCCCGCCTGCGTGCTCAACGCCTTCACTGTGAGCCCACCCGTGATTTCCACGGTGTTGAGTACGACGTTGAACTCCGCCTTCATCTCCCGGTCGATCAGGTCCAGCAGCACCGGATTGGCATAAATCGCAGTTGGCCGCACCTGGTAGGACGAACTTGCCACCATCTGTGCCACCGTGCTCTTCAGTCCATCCACAATGCTCGCTGACGTTCCGATCGTGGTCGTGTTCCCACCCGCTTCGATCTGCCCGATCACGCCGAAATATTGCGGCGTAGTCGGAGCGCTCAATGAAGTGTCGCTGCCATTCCACAGCGCCACATCGTGAGTGCGCATCAGTCCGTCCACTGCGTCCGCCAGGTCCTTCGCTTGCAAATAGGCAAACTGGCTTTGCTGTGCCGTGACTTCCAGATCGAACAGGTTGTAGTTGATCTGCGACACCAGCGCCTTCAGCGGCACCGACAGCTCGACGCGCGTCGGCGACTGGTTGGTTGGAGCCATGTTTCGTGGGTCCACAAATGCCTGAGCCGCCGTCGGGGCCGCGATCGCCGTCTCCTCAAAGAACCGCGACGGATGCCCGGTCGCCGGCACCTGCTTGATCCGCTGCCCAAATGCTCCACGCCGCCGCACGATGTCGAAGATCTCCGTCTGATACCGGTCGATCTCCACTGCGCCTGGCCCGAGATAATCCGCCGCCGCCATCAAATCCACAAATCGTCCTGTCATGTTCTCTCCTAGTTTGATTTTCTTCTTGCGCGAAATCACATCCGTTGTCCATCGTTGTCCGAACCCTAACGCATTGTCCGAACCTCTGACCCATTCCCCGACCTCTGCCCGTTGTTGTCCGAGACCCAACCGTCGTCATCCTGAGCGCAGGAGTTGCATCACAAAGTGAAGCAACTCCGGAGTCGAAGGATCCTTTTCCTTCGTGCACCATGCGCGGCTCCAAGGGAGTTCCCAAAAAGAGCCGCGCAAGCGGCAGACCGCCGCCTGCTCCATCCAAAAGAAAAAGCGCGACAAAGTCGCGCCTCTTCCCAATCCCTGACCCCTGATCCCTAGTCCCTACTCAATCATCCCTGCTCGTGCCAGTTCCGCCTTCACCGCAATCCGCTGCTCCACGCTCAGACTCTGCAGCGTCTTGTCCAACACTCCCTTCTCGATCTTGTCGCCGTCAGCATCCGTCCCGCTCTTGGCCAGAATCGCTGACACCATCGGAGGAAGCGTCTTCCGCACCATCCGCGCCGCCTGCGCTTTCAAGTCAGCATTGGACTTTTCCAACTCGGCCACTCGATCCTGCAGTTGCCGTGTCGCGTTGTTGTGTTCCGGTTCGCTGAAGGTTCGCTCATCCACCGCCGCCACGATCCGGTCCACCTTTGCGTTCAACGCGTCCTGCTGTGCATCCAGCCGTCCCAACACGCGATCCAACGATTCGGCCGCTGTCGCCAGCCGCTCCGCCGTCGCCATCAATTGCTGCGTCATTTCTTCATGCATGCGTTTTCCTCCTTCGAGAACCTCTGGTGATCTCCCGTGCCCTCTGTGGTCAAGATTTCTCGGTACTAGGTACTGAGCTCAATCCACGTATCCTGATACGCCGCCTTGTTCTTCCGCAGAATCGCCGCTCCCGTGAACGTCACCATCATCAAGGCCCACACGCGTGCTCGCCTGTCTGCCACGATCACGTCCGTGACCTCATACGACATTCCAAGTCCCGCCGCAGCCGATCCCTCTGCCTCAGCCCGCAAAGCGGGCACCGCGACATCGCTTCTCAGCTCTCCTCGCAACGCCGTTGTTAGACTGCGAATCCGTTCCACCGCTGCCGACAGGGTAGCTCTCAGCCTGGCTCCTTCGGTCTGTACGCGCGGTGTCTGTACTGCAGCCTGCATCACCATTGCGCTCGGTGCCCCATCCTTGCGCGCTTCTTGCGCAAGAGCCTGCTCTAAGTCCAGCTCCGCCGTAGGCCGCGGCGAAGTCGAAGCCGTGCGGAAGTTGGTTTCTCTCGCCGGCCGTTGCCCCGCCTTCGCAATCTCTTCCACGATTTCTGGAAAGTCTTTCGCGTACAGATACCCGCCCACCTCGAGATTCCTTCCCACGATCTCTGCGCTCGTGATCACTCCCACCTTGCGTCGCACATCGTGCCGGTCAAACGACGGAGCATAATCCAGGGCCATCCCCAGCAGCGACGGCAGCGCCGCCTCCGCCGCGCTCTTCGTCAGAATCACCCGACGTCCGTTCGATCCCGACGGTGCCCTCTGCGAAGGCGCATCCACCACCGTCAATACTCCCCGAAATGCCGCCCGATTCGGATGCCCCTCCACTTCCGGCATCGCCACTGCCATGCTCTCCAGTGCAATCGTCATGTTCCTCACTTCCCATCCTGAAATTGCTTTGTCGTCCTGAGCGAAGCAAGGCGAGCCGCGAAGCGACTCGCCTTGCGTAGTCGAAGGATCCCTACCTCACCGGCACAGTCGGTTTCTGCAGAGTGGACACCGCCTGCCCGGAGTGAGCGCAACGAGCCGAAGCGCTGGGGATTCCAAAATTCTCCGAATGTCCTCCGTGTCCCCTGCGTCCTCTGTGGTTAAGTCCTTAGGTTTTGCGATCGCTACCCTTCCACGTCCGGTAATCCCCGCATCCGCCTCACCTCATTCACCGTGAGCACTCCGGTCTGTAGCAGAATCTGCTGAATCTGCGCCTCTTCCAGCGGATCGGTGGTATCCACATCTGCGAACACAAACTCCAGATCGCTCCATCCCAGCTTCTTCGCGATCGCATCGCGCGTCAGCGACTCCGCGAGCAGTCGCGCCGTCGGCACAATCGCCTGCCGAAACGCCAGGTCATTGAATTCCTCCGCGGTGGAGCGGTTCACGTCCCGCTCCACCCCGAGATAGAACGGAGGAAGGTCGAAAGCATCGGCGACGACTCGCAGCAGGAACTCCTGCCACTGCAGTCGTAAGTCTGCATCGGTGCCTCCACCGAACCTCAGCACCTCCGGTTTGCTTTCGGCCGATAGGATGGGCACCTTCCCCGTGCCCTCAATTTCGTCCTGCCACCACCGGATCAACCGCTCGTGATGTTCCGGCGTCAGATCCTGCAACCACAGCGCGTACTGCACCACCGAATTCGACGCCAGCCGCGACGCATACCGGTGCGCCCCCATGAAGGCGTTGATCGTCTCAAATGCCACCTCCAGTCGTCCCAACCCAAACGGCGTATGCGTCCGCGGGTTCAGTCGGATATAAATCAACTCATCGTCATCCAACTTGATCTGACCGTTCGCCCCCGACTGGTTCGTTACCTGCATGTAGCGCTGCGACTGCGGCGACCCATCCCAATCCACGTTCATGCGGATCGACGCTCCGTCCACGGGCCACAACACCAGCGGACGTTCCGAATCGCCCGTGGCCTGCACCTCGATCGCTCCGTACCCGCCCACGATGATGTCTTCCAGCACCTGCTCCGCCAGTGACCGGAACGAATCATCGGGATTCGGCGCATCGAAGTTGTCCGTCAGAAGCCGCACCCGCTGCACCCCGTCGGGAATCGCCTCGAGCGCATAGCCTTGACGTGGCTGTACGCGCCACCGCATCCCTGCAATGCGATCTTTAATGCAGTTGATCGCCCGCCTCGCGATCGGCGTCTCCGAAAACCGCCGCAAGTTGTACGGCGTTGGTTTCGGCATCGCGTCGTTAAGCGGCCCATACGTATTGAAAATTGACGGCAGCGCCGTAGTCCGCCGTTTCTTTGCCAGCCGCTCGTCCGAGGGCATAGCCCCAAACAGCCCTGCCATCGAACTCAAAGACACTCCCGCCATCCGGCGCCAGGCGCCGCGCAACGTCTCTGTAATTTTCATGATTATTTGTCCGTATCGGTTGGTGTTTCAAAGCAAGAGGGGAACGGATTGGAATCCGTTCCCCTCGATCGGTATCACCACTCCTAAAAGCTCTTGCTAGTCCCCGCCGGTACCCGTGCGCGCGTATTCGTATTCCGTGACGTAGTAAGATTCCAGCGCTTTATACAGCTCTATCACTTTCTTGAGCTGTTCTCCGGCAAGATTAATGTCGGTCTCCGACGCACCCTTGTCCACTTTTGTCATCCAAGTCGTGGCAATCTGCTGTACGTCATCAATCGCTGCTAGCACAGACGTTCGAATATCTCCGCCGGACTCTGCCACGAATTCCGCAAAACCGGCGACCGCCGCGTACAACGAGTTCGCGTCGGAAGATACGGGTAGAGTCGCTTTTCTCTGCGCCTTGGTATCGTGCTGTCTGTTCTGGGCAACCTGCGTCCAGATCATGCACGATCCATCGAATTGGACCTCATCCGGCATCTTTTCCTCGTCGCCGTACAGGCGGCGTCAGGGCAGTCTCCGTTGCTTCCCTGTAAGCCCTTGTTCGGCTTTTCTCTTTCTTGAACTCTTTCAACTGCAAAGCATTACTGAAGAAGTTTCCGCCACTCACTCCGCCCAGCAACGCCAGCAATAAAATCTTTCCAAAAGGCAGATCATACATCCCGTAAAAATACGTCGCCAAGCCCGCGCCAGCCCCGATCAACATATCTCCCACGACTCCGTTCTCCCATGACTCCGAACGGTCGTAGTTCCCGGCAAGGCCCAGGCTGCGCTTCACAAGAATGCGATTTAAGACACCGCCAAATATTCCACAAACGACGGATGCGGCTCCTCGGACGATTTCGTTTTGCGAATCGAGCACCGCCGTCCGAACCTCCAACTCATTACCGCCCGATAATAGCTTCTCATCATATACCAGGCGCGAGCCAGGAGGTGCCCTACATAACTATTCTTCGGCATCCCTCCCTGAACCTCAAATTACTTTGGTGCTGCTGCACTTCGCCTACTAAACCCTTGGCGGGTTATCACTTACACCCCCAACTCCCTACGTGCTTCCTCGGCAATCATCGGCATTTCCGCCGGGACCGCGATCCGAATCCTTTCCTCTTCCATCATGCTCAACGCAAACTGAATCGCCTCCTCGTTGCGATTCAGATCGTCGTCGACCACCGCAGTCAACCCAGGCGCTGCTCCCGTCACTCTCGCCATCGCCGGCGCGATCCTCGGATAACGGGCCGCCAGCGTAACCGCCGTTTCCACGCCCGCTTTAAGTGACACGGCATGGAAGAGCTTCATCTCAGTTCCGGTGTTATATCCAAAATCAAACTTGAACGGATCGCCGGCCTTCGTATAAGGAGCCACAGGCACGGGAAGCAGAAACTGCGCCACCCCCGCCTGCTCGAAAGCATCACGCATCACCCCCAGGATTCGCCCTCGCCCCGTCAACACCCGGGCCGCAGCAACCTTGGCCTCATCCACGAACATCGAAGCCAAGGTCCCGATCTCCTCCGCGGCATTCGCTGTCAAAACCTGCATAGGTGCAGAAAGCTGAATCACATTCGAAAACGAATCTTCCATTCTCCTTAAAAGCATCGCGCGATCCCTGATCTCCCCAACCTCCGCCCGGATCTCAAGCAGGAGTGCTTCAAGCACTTCCACATCTGCCTGTGGATCCAGGCACCGCACCCGCCGCCAATCCTTCGCAAAGCGAACATCCGCAAACACCGATCCGTTCGCGCCCGCTTCCACCATCAAAACCCCAATGTTCACAAACTCCTGCCTGACCGCGTGAGGCACATACCGCAGCAGGAAGAATTCGACCTGTCGCCGCTCCGCCATTCCTTCGTGTACCTTAGTGTCCTTTGTGGTTGAAGCTCTTCCTCTGTCGTTAAGCCTGCTCCCTCCACCCCGGAAACGGCCTCCGCGGGGAAATCCGGAACGCCTCAATCAACTCCCGCACCGTTCCACGTCGTAAAATCAAAATCCGCGCTAGCTTCTCCAACTCCTCCCACTCGCCCCCATACCACTCCGGAGGAATCTCACTCGCCAAACTCCACACCACATCTTCTTCCATCTTCTCCACCCGTGAAAGCCATGGCTCAAACGACTGCCACCCATGCACGCTCTCATACACTTCATTCCGCGCGTACACCCCGCGCAGCGGATAATCCGGAAACGTCCACTCCCCTGCGTTGAAACAATACCCCTGATCGATGAACGAAGCCGTATACTTCCTCTCGCGCAATTTCTTCCAAAACGCCGCCTGTCGGCCGTTCGCGTTTCCGGTCCATTTATCTAGGACCAGCATTCCGGGAAACGTCTCCAAATTCCGCACCAGCCCCAGCATCTCCACCGGAATGTAATCAAACACCTGCCCCTCCAGCGGACTCACCACGTAACGCGATCCGAATTGTAGCCCCGCTTGGCACCGAATCGTATTGTGCGCCAGCTGAATACTCAACTCCGGCGTGTGTTCCACCAGCCACTCTCCAACTTCGACCACCTCGGTCGCTGGCACCGGCAATCCAGCCTGCTCCGCCAGTCGGGTCGCCAGCATCTCATTCGCCAGCACTCGCAGATGTTGCGGATTATTCCGAAACTTCACCACGTAGAAGTTCCCATCGGAGCAGCGCATCAAGTGCCCCTGCGCTCCGCCCCGCATCCGCCGAACGTGTTGGACCGCTTCCACCACAATCAGTCAAGTGTGGCAACGGAGAATGTGGCGCGGGCACTCCTGCCCGCGAATTCTGTCCACGCGCGACGCCCAATCCCCGAAGCGAATCCAAGGCGAGACACTGCAGGGGACTCTTCGCGGTCAGCCATTCTCCACTCAAACCACAAAGCCCGACATCTTATCTCAACCTGCACGGTTTCCGATGTGACGAATGAACATTTCCAACGAATGGTTCGCCACAACGGGAAGCCCAATGCCCGAGACTGAGAACTGAGAACTCCTCCCTCACCCCACCGTCAAACTCGCCATCTCCACCGGCCGCCTCCGCACTCGCCCCGCATCCTCCCGCCGAACCGCCAGCGCAATTGCCATCGCCATCACGCAATCGTCATGCGCTCCCTCGGCCGCCGCCGCATGCCCATCGGCATGTCTCACAAAGGTTCTCAACTCTCCCAACAGCCGCGGACTATGAAACAGTTCAGGCTGAGCCATCAGCACCGCCGCCAGGTTCTCGATCATCGCTGGACGCGTCACCACCGACGTCAGCCATCCCTCCTGCCCGCCCTGCTGAAAAATGTTTTCGTAACACAAGTCTTTCAGATGCGCCAGCACGCCGTACCCATGATTATTTCGTTCCACTGCCACCAGGGCGTTTTCGTACATTCGACCCAACGCCACCACCCGCCGCGCCAGCTCAAACGGAGGAAAATGTCCATGCATTTCCGCGCACTGCAATCCCATCGTTCGCTCGATCACCTGCGCGCACGCATAATCCCCATCCGACCCGCCGCCCGCTGCATCGACTCCGATGATGTACTGCCATTGCCCCCCACGATTCGGAGGGAACCACACCAGCAGCCGCCCGTTCTCCTGCGATTCCGTCGGCTGCCCCGCGTGCGCCGCGGCCTGCTCCACCGAAGCCATGTCAAACACGCACTCCCCCGACGCCAGAAAGCACGACACCTGATCTTCCGCGTACTCCTGTGCCGCCAGGTCGCGCAAAACTTGCCAGTGCGCCCGCCGCCACGCGATCTGTCCCTCGCTCAACCCGTGCCGTTCCACCAATGCTTTCTCTTCCTCCGTGAGTGGATACACCGTTCCTTTCTTCACATCCTCTTTGTAGGACGGCTCATACCACCACGGGAAGAAATGTTGCGTATAGCCGGTCTCCTCCGCCTTCTTCCACTCCTCGTAAAAGATTCCCGACGCTCCTCTCGCCGTCGACTCCAGCACAATCTCTCCGTCCGGCACCACCGCTGCCCGCAGCGACGCCAGCGTTTCCCGTCCATCGCGGGGCCAGCGGGAGACCTCCGAGCAATGCAAGTTATGGATGGTCATCCCGCGCCCCGCGTTGTCGTCCGCCGTTTCCACCCGGTACTCGCTGTCGAGTTTAGGAAACACAATCTGGCGGAGGTTCGAGCGCGATTTCACCAGCGCTCCCCGTTGCACGCGCTCGTTGGGCAGGTTCTCCCAGAAGCGATGCACGATGTTAAACAGTGCCTGTGCCGACTCATCGCTGTGCGCCACCTGGACAGTCAACGTCCCCGGTCGCGTAATCGTTTGTAGAAAGTAGCGTGCCGCAATGTAGGTTGTGACCCCCACCTGCCGCGCCTTTAACACAATGTTCCGCTTGCTGCATCGCCGCGAATATTCCCGCTGTGCCCGGTTCAACTGCAGATATTTGGCGCTGCCCTTCTTCGGCCGGATTTTCAGCAGTCCCGCAATCAGTCGGTCCCGTACCGTCTGCTCCCCCAACCGCTGATCCAGATACGGCCCGAATTGTTCCACCAACCGAAGATCCGTCCACACCATCAATATTCCTAACTGGATCCCGTTCCGGGAGCCGAATCCGCGTGCCCCATCCTTGTCTCCGCGCTTTTTGCGGAGACAGGGTGGGGATTTTGATCCGTTCGCCAACTGAATCGCATGGGTGCCCCATTTCTCGCGCGTTTCTGCGCCGGGTGCCCCACGTCTCGCTTTTGAGACGTGGGCTTCTCGCCATTCGCCGACCCTGGCGATTACTTCAACACCCCCGCCGTCACAACCCTCGCAACCCTCCCATGCACATGAATCCGCAACCCCGCCGTCGCCCGGTCCAACGCCGGGTTCCCCGTCTTCGCCGTCAACGTCGCGTTGTACGAAGATACAAACTCACTAGCCGATAATGGAGGCCGTGTCTTTGCTTGCGCCTTCGCCGCCGCCACCATCTTCGGCGAGGCATTCGGATTCACCAGAGGCACAACTGCCGCCAAGGACTGCACTTCCGCAAGCAGGATGCCCACCATCGCCGTAACCTTCGTCTGCGTTGCCGCATCCCTAATATGGAGCGCCGGCAACAGTCCCTGCAGGTTTGCCTGCACCGCGTTAATCGCACTCTGAATCTGGTTTAAGATCCCCGGCTTCGCCGTGTCATCCGCCTTCTGATATGCCACAATCAACGACTCGATGAGCTGCAGGTCCGCCCCCGCCTGCGATCCTGCGTTCTGGATCATCTGCAGATCGGCCGCCGAAACGCTCTTGCCCTCAAGCGCCGCCACCAACGCGATAATATTGGCCGCCGCCGGAATCAGCGCGGCTACAATCTGCTCCGCCTGCCCGACCCAGTTCGTCGAGCATCCGGTCCACATCATCATCCCGCACAGCAACAAAGCCACTGCCGCCTTCGCAGAACCATTCATCTTTTTCATCACCACTCCCGACTCCTTGAAGATTTGGATTTCCCCTCGCAAACAAAACGACCCCAAAACAAAAGGGCACGATTCCACCGTGCCCTGCCGACCCCGCTTCTGAAACATTTCGCTTTTCCTTGCTCTTCTTCGCGAACGCTTAGCGACCTTCGCGGTGAAGATCTCTCCGCTCGGCCAAGCCGATTCGACCTCTTCTATTGCGAATACCACCCGTTTGCGGTCGCCTGCAACGCTTGCAAGTAACTCGCTCCAGTCGTCGAACTCACGCCCACGGAAGCTTGGTACGCCGCATCGTAAGCGATCAGCCAATCTTCCCAATAGATTTCAAAAATGTTGGTGTGATTCGCTGCTGCCCAAACCAGCAGCGGCGGCAAAGATCCAGTCACCGCGTTAGTGGTACACGTCGTTCCTGCCGCGCAACTCATCGTGGCCGTCTGCAATTCCAGCGGAACCTGGTACTCGTAGGTTTGAAACAGGTTGCACCAGTCCGCCTGCGCCCCGGAGCAGTTGCTGATGTCGGCAGCCTGCCAGCCTTGGCTGCCAATCCCGATTCCCAGCGGCGCCGCAACCGAAGCCACGTAGTCGGGAACTTGTGTGTTGGGCGGGTCGACTCCATTCAATGCAAGCATGAGTTGCTTCTGAGATCCCAGCGCCGCCTCCGCGCTCAGCATCGTGCCAAGATACGTCTGCCATTGAGTTCTATTCGAGAATCCCCAACTCTGGAACGCCGTCTGGCACGCTGCATCGCTCGAGCTGTCCCAGCCAAACGCCGGGAACGTCTCCCCGCCGCGCCCTAATCCGAAGCGTATGTATCCAATCCTCGGATTCGTCTGATAATGTGCCACCAGCGCCGCCATCGCATTCTCGTAATTCGACTGAAACACCAAACTGTTGAAGTTTGGAATCTGTTGCGTTGACGTGCCTCCCGAGTTCTCCCAACACGTGGTGTAGTTCGAGGTCCCCAGAGCCGTCCACAAGTATCCCGGTGTTGCGCAAGCCGTGACTCCGCTCAGCGCGTAGTTCGAACAGCTAGTACTCTTCGTTCCATCCTGCACGGCCCATACGATGATGTTTGCTCTCTTGCCCGCATTGTTCCAGGCCGCGATGAGGGGATCGTCAGTGCTGAAGTCGTAGGCATTGAACGCCGCCGCGGAGTTCGTCGTCTCCGCAAATGCCCTCGCCAATGTCACGCTGTTTCCGCTGATCGATGCGACCTCGTACCACTTCCCCGCAATCATCATCCCGGTCCAAGCGGATTGGTTACTGCATCCCGCCGAGCAAGTCACGGTCGCCGCGGTGCTGCCATTCGTAACGGCAACAGTTCCTGAAGACCCATTGTCGAAATCTGCCCACTGCACCACGATCGAAGCTCCGGCCGCAGCGGAACTCGCCGGGTAAAGGTAAGTCTGCACGTCCGTCCACCACGAGTTACTGCTGGTCGAGTACGGCACTTGAATCACATATAGGTTCGGATGCGCCGCCGTCGCCACCACAAACACATCGTTCCTGCAGGCCGTAGAGCTGTTCGGCGAATCCGTACATGTCCCATTCGCCCCGCCCTCAGTCCCCAGCGTCCTCTGCCAGTCGGAAGTGAACGCATAAAATCGCCCATCCTGCGACTCGCCTCCGATCGCATACTCACCTTCAAAATTCCAGTTCTTTCCTGTCGTGTTCGTGTGGGCGAAGCGATAGGTCATTCCACTCGTCGGAGAAATCGCCATGACCTCGTTGACCCACGCGCAGTTGTAGGAGCCAGGAACTTGCGCGTTGTTCCCAACCGCCGCCGTCGAAGTAAACAGCGGAGCAATGTCCCCCAGATCCACGTTAGTCCAGTTCTGGTGCTGATCCGCCTGCAAGACACTACACCCAGACAATGGCAGCCCCGGGATGACGGTCGTCCCTGCCGGATTGTTGCCGTAAGCGCGTATGTCTTGTTGCCAGAACGGTGAGTAGTTGGCGTTGACCAAATGGCTCGCCCCCTCCGTCCAGTGCCCACCGCAACCGCCTCCCTGTGTGCAGGAGTAGTACAGGTTCGTCGTCCCAATCTGCCAGAAGTAAGGCAGTTGCGACTCGCAATTGTCGATCTTGCCTCCGCTGCCGGTTGCATTTGTGCCAGTCTGCGCCCACGTTACGGTGTTCGTTCCCGCATTCACCGAGGCCAGCGGAACTTCACTAACATTGAATGAAGTCGGCGTCACTCCGGTCACGTCGATGTACATCCCCACCGTTAGTCCGCTCACGCTGCTCAGGACCGCTGTCACCACGTTCGAACTCAGCGTGATCGACGAGATCGTCGGATTCACCAAACACGCCGCCTGCGCCACCATCGCCCACTGCCCGTCTTTGGAAATCTTCACGTTGTGAACATAAAACCGATCTGGAATCGCTATCGTCCCCGTTGTTCCCCAGTCCCCCGTCACCGCTCCGGTCAGCGTATTCAGATGACTGCACCCGCTGCCCACCTTGTAGGCCACCACGTCGCCGCCCGTTCCTTGTCCGCCCGCATTCGACAACCCTGCCACAAACACTTGGTCCGCCGGGAACTTGCTTCCCTCGCCAAAACTGTTCCAGGTTGACGTGTACGACCCCAGGCAATTCGCACTACTGGAGAAGTCATAGATCGCCGTTGGCGACGGGGGATTTCCTCCCGCGTTGTATCCCGTGAAGTTGTAAGACTGCAGCTGTGTTCCGCTGAGTGTGTACAACACCATGGGATTGCTATAACTCCACGACACTGCTGCACCCGCAAGATAGAACCCGCCCGTCGATGTCCAACTCGAATTCGTCGCATAGAGTCGCGACGCCAACATCGTCGTCGGATCGAATGCCAGCGGATAAAGTCTCGCCCCTTCGTTTTGCACAGTCAGCAGCGTGGAATCCTTGTTCCACAGAACCGTGTCGCCCGACCCGCTGGTTGTAGTCACGAACGTAAAATTCGGTTTGCTCGGATCAAACGCCGCGTCCGTGATCCTGCACACTTGGGAACCAAAATCTCCCGGCCACTGGCAATTTCCCGCGCCCAGCAACCCACCCATATTCGGAGCTGTCGCCGGCGGTTGCACGATGCTCGTATCTGTCCGCACCGCATAACTCGCCGCGCCTGTTCCACTCGGTCCTATCTTGAAGTACGATCCCGACTGGCCGCCGTAGGCCGAATAGCCCGCATACGCATGCGCGCCAATTTCCCACCCGCTCCCATAGCCATTCTGATTCAATCCATTGATATCGATTTGATACGCCGTCCCAAGATTCTGCCCCGCATCCACCACCGGAGAACTCGCCGTCGGACGGAAGTCCAGCCCCATGCTCGAAGTTGGCAACTTGTAATAGAAGTTTCCGTCCGTCCCCACTTCCGACGTCCCGCTCATCAGCCAGTTCACCAGTCCGGCGTTCGTCTGGATCGTCGCTCCGCTGCTCTTCAAGTCCGCAATCAGATTCGTGACTTCCGTCGGCGTCAGCTCATTCACGTGCCAGAAGATTCCCCAAGGCATGCCCCAAACCATCTGCTTCCACACCAGCGCCCGGATCTTCTGATTCAACGCCGCCGGCTGTAGCCCCTGCCACGATGGGTTCACTCCAAAACTGGTCACGTTCTGCGCATCGAATCCGCTCGCATACGTATCCTTTACTCCAAGATCTTCTTTCAGGGCTCCGCGCGCTCCGCCGTATGGCACGGCCGCCGCGATACCCTGCATCGTCGGAGTCTCATATCCGCCCGGATACACATACACCGCCGTCGCTGGCAGCCCAGTGAGATTTGTCTGCATCCACTGCCGCGACAACGTAATCTCATCCGTGGTCAGGCGCGTCACATCCAGTTGCATGTGATACGCGGAACTTTTCACGTCCTGTGCGCTCACATCCGCCAGATCCTGCGCCAGCAGCGCCGCTTCCGTGTACGCCGAGCATCCTGTCCCGTATGGTCCCTGGCACGGCGTGGCTTCCGTCGCCGTGAATTTCCCCGTCGCCAGCAGCGTCTGCCGCAATCCCTGAATGGTTCCCTGCGCCTGTCCCTGCGCCAGGTTGTAACTGACGCTGTCCGCAGCACCCGTCACGTTGATCGTCAGCGTCTGATTGCTGATGCTCAAAGTCGCCGCCGATCCGCCACCAACATATTGAATGTCCAGTGCGTCCGTATTCGTGTAGTAGGTGTGCGATATCGAGTGCGACGTTACATCCCGCCCCGCATTCACCCACCCCTGAAATTCCGACACCAGCGTCTGCGCCAACGGATACCCCACGGTAATCGCCGCCCCCACCGGCACTCCCGCCGCGTCCGCAATCGGCAACACCGTGTTCGCGTAGTATGTGTCCGCCCCCGCCGCCATTCCCGCATCGTCTACCGTCAGCGTCACCTGCGCCGGATACCTCCGCCATACCTGCACCGCCGGCGGCGTGTCCGCAGCAACATTTCCCGTTCCTGCTGTCGGCCCGAGCGCGTACTGCGGCCACTCCACATCGGTCGATCCCGCTACCGCCAGGCTCGACGCATAGAAGTGACAATACGAATAAGTCACTGCGCCCGGCCCCATCGACGCTCCGCCGTCAGTGCAACCAGACGAAGTGCACGTTGAATCCACCTGCGCCGTGTTGTCCACCAGCGCCCCATCTCGATTCGCGTATGCCTTGTCATTCACCATCGTGATGGGAGTTCCCGTACCGTTGAACGTGAAACCATCAAAGCGGAAGCCGTCGTAATTCAGGTGCGCCTCATCGTTGTAGAACCTGATGTCCGCGGGCTGCGCACTCTCATTCACATAAAACCCCAGAGGCTGCGTCCCCTGCGGAATCATCGAGTCCGCTTCCATGTTCGCGAACACCAGATGATCGCTCGTCCGCTGCACATACACGCCGTACTGATCGAACCAATTCACCAGCAAATGCTGAAACGTCAGCCACGACTTTCCATTGACGTTGATCACTGGCAGGTTGCTCAGTGCCATCGGTACTATTGCCCCTGCGTAGTAGCTCGCCGGAGTCCCCACCGAAAAAACATAGAGGTACCCGTTCGCCAGATAGAAATTCCATTGTGCGGTGAGGTTTGAAGTCGACGCTCCCACCTTCTGTCCCCACACCGACCCAAACAAACAAAAATTAACGGTCGAATAAACACTCGGCACCGGAGCCTTCCACGCATTCCCCGTCACGTGCACCCAAGCCGACGATGGCACCGCGTAGTATCCCGTCAGGTTCGGCGGCGCCCCCGTCCCATAGGCGTCAAACGTTATCGGATTGCCCGCAGCGCCCGGAGAAGGCGGCACCAGGCTCTCATTCCACACATCCCCCCGCCGGAACAGAATCGAGTCCCCCGCCTGAAACGTCTGCGCGTTCACGTGCGCAATCGTCTGCCACGGTGTCGCCGCCGCAGTTCCATTGTTCGCATCGTTCCCCAAGCTGGAACTCACGTAGTACGTCGTGGCCGACGCGGACGTACCAAGAACCAATACCGCGGCGGCGATAATCCGTCCTATTTGTTCAAAAGCGTGTTCGAAGCGTCCTGTCATCCTGAGCGAAGCAGCGCGATTCGCGAAGCGATTCGCCCTGCGAAGTCGAAGGATCCCTAGCACGCTTGTAGGACCATCAGCTCGGACAGGAATTCTCACTGCGACGTTCTCCCCTTCGCTAAATTTTGCTCAACAAGAAAGGCCACCGGCTTCAGCCGATGGCCCCCCAGGCCGCACCCAACTGCTCTTCACTTCACCGCCACGATCTGCTCACACCCTTTGCGGTACGTCACCCGCACGCTCCTGCACTTCGGCGGACTGACCCGAGCATCGCATTGCACCAGCGTGATCTTCGAAGCGCAATTCACCGGAACGACCAGGTTCGGCAACAAGACGCGCCCAGCCCTCCGCGCACACCCCGTCGCACCCAGCAGCAGCACTGCCGCCCAAACCAGAACCACCTTGTGACTGCTCATAAGAACCCACCGCCTGCGGGTGCCCCATTTCTCGCGTCCTTTGCGAGAAGTGGGGTTTGTTGCTCTTTCCCGCGCCCAACAGAAAAGGCCACCAGCTTTCGCCGATGGCCCGGAAGCCACGCCAAACAATCTGCGTTCCTCTACGAGATCAGCGGCCAGCTCCAGTACCGCTATCCCCAGTGTCATAGTTCCGCAATCCAGCATCCGCAGATGGTGCTGGGCCGGGCTGCGTCGTTCGACTATCGGACGCGGTCGGCGTCGGCAACTGCCCTCCTTCGGAATCGACGCCGCCCCCGCTCGTCACCGGCGGATTTCGGTCGCTCTGCTCGAACGCCTGTGTGGTGGATGGTTCTGCTGCTTCGGGGTTGATCGCACTGCTCATATTTCTTTTCTCCTTAGAATGAATCCTTCGGAAACCACTTCCGAGGTGTCTCTGTTTTCCTTACGGTTGGAGCCAGATGGCGGATGGCCGCGCACTAAAAAGGCCACCGGCCCGTCGCCGATGGCCTCGCAATGCCAATCGCATCAGTGCATCAATTCAATAACCTCGTTTGCTTCCGCAGAACACTCTGGCTTCACCCGTTAGGGAACCACAACAGCGCTCGAGCCGCCTGTCGTTGCCTTCCTTCGTGAACCTTCGTGTCCGTAGTGGTTAAAGCTTTGTCTTTCCTCCCATTGCGATGCGATCCCCTTAGTTAATCGCCCAATTCGCCATGCTGGAGGTCGTGTAGCTGTCGGTCGGGCACGTGACCGTCGCCGGCAGTGTCCCCCCGCTCGTCACACTCACGTTCGAATTTGCATTCCCCGAACTCCCCGCAAACGTCATCCCGGCGCTATCCCCGCCCATCGTTGCGCAACTCGAAGTGCAGCTCGTGGTGTATGCCATGTAGTACCGTCCTGGCTGCAGCGTGACCGCTCCGCCCGTCCAACTCAGTGTCTTCCATGTCGAAGCCGTAGGAGAAAACGTCGTCCCAGCCGTCGGCCCAGTATGCGCCATCTGCGTGCACGTACCTCCCGACGTCCCTGAATAAATGCCGATGTCATACAGATTCGCCGTGTTGTCGGCAGTCGTCGAAACTAAGTACGTCACTTGCGTGGTCGTCTTCGGGAACGTCAGGACTACGCCCGTGAAGATCGCCTTGTTCGCGGCCGTCGAAAAGCTGATCCCCGTGCTGTAGTGCGGCGTCGGCATCCACGGCACCGCCGTCGAATTCAGCGCCGTCGGGCTCACGGGCGAATCCAGCGACGCCCTCACGCCGTAAGTGCCCGCACTGGCGTTCGTCGACTCCACTCGTCCCAACACCTGCACGCCCGCAGGACGCGTTGCTCCCGCATCGTGGCAGTCGCCGGCAGTCGATGTGCTTGCCACTACAAAGTCCCCCGCCACCGTCGAGGCATCAAACGAACACTGAACATACCCGCGATAAGTGATCACCGCATTCCCAGTAGTTCCCGATCCATTGCTCACAATCCCAATGGCCCCATCCGTGTTCGACGTCCCTGCCTTCACCGCGCACGCCGGCGTCGCCCCGTTGTACACCGCCAGAAGATTCAGCGCCGTCCCCGTCGTCGAGTCATTGCACAACTCGAAGTTCAACCGTCCCTGCGCGAGAGTGTCGAACGACGTTGCCGCGTACACCGTCTGTGGCGCAAACGTCGTCGTCCCGATGTTAAAAGAATTGTTAGACCCAGGCTTCAGGGTGCTCACCGTATCGATCGCCCATCTCACTCCCGATCCGATCCAAAACCCAATGCCTCTCTGCGATCCGGTTCCGGCATTCTCGTTCTTCAGTACGAAATATCCGTCCGTTGCATCCCAACCCAGCCCCGTGCGTTCGTAGTTCGAAGCGTTCGTGTACGTCCCGTAAACACGCAGCGCTTGCGCAGCCGTGCCATTCTGTTCACCCAGAGTATTGGCATCTTCCTGCCACAAGTTCGAGAAGTAGGAACTCGTCGCGCTCGTCGCCACTTTCTGCGGCGTCCCCCCGTTCGCGGAAACATAGAAGTTTCCATCGTTCGAGATTCCCAGCGACGACGTCCCCGTGCCCGCAGCCGCCATCGCCGTTCCTGGAATCGGCGAACTTACCATCCACGGCCCCGCCACCATCAGCTGCCCGTTCACCGTCAGGTTTCCGCTGAACGTCCCCGCGGCCGCGGCAATCCCCCCACTTCCCGAATAACTAAGAATCGTCCCACTGTCCGTCAAACCGCTGTCTCCGCTCACCGCCGCGCCGCTGCCGGAGTACATCGCCAGCTGCGACGCCACACCAGTGTTCACCGTCCCCGATCCTGATCCAATCCCGCAGTCCGATCCCGTTCCCGACAGAGCCCCCGTCGAACTCACATGCAAGCACTGCGAGCCGGATCCTGTGACCGGCAGCGTGACGGTTCCACTCGTCACCGCCAGACTCCCATTGACCGTTACCGGAACATTGAAGGTCTTCGCCGCCGCCGTCAGCCGCTCTTGATAATTCGACCCGCTCGGCAGTGCGTTGATGTACGTGGAAACCGAGGTCGCTGCCCGCTCCGACAATCCGCCCGCCTGGTCGAGTCCAATCGCCATGTCCCCAATATCATTCGTAGGGCGCTGCCCAGCCGCCGCTATCGTCTTCGCAAAATTCGAGTCTTGCAGGGTAATCAGATCATTCGGAGTGTTGCTGATGATTTTGCCGAAATTCATCCGCCCCTTGTTGTTCGCCGCTGGCCCGTTACCCGCCGTATCTTGCTCTTGCAAAACCGTTGCCACTGACCCCGAGCCCCCGCCATTCTCGCTGGCCATGCAACTCACCCAGATCGGACTTCTTTGCTGGCTAGCTCCATAGGACTTGCACTGCTCCGCGATGATCGAAACCCCGAGCGCTCCTTGGCTCGCCACCGCAGAAGGAGTGGTCCCAACCAGATCGGCAAGGATGGTGCTGTTGTTGATCACCAAACTGCTGGGCCAGAACCAGAACACCGGCCCGTACTGCTGAGCCGCCACCGTGTACGAAGTCGGAGCCGCCCGTGTGTCGGTGAACGAACACATCCCGTTCGTCCCGCAAGATCCGGAGATGTTTGTCGCAATCGCATACGTTCCTGTACCTGACGGAGCCGCGGCCGATAACCCAGTGGTCACCAGCACGTCCCACGTGAGCGTACCCACACTCTGCGAAGCGCTGTTCTGAAGCTCAACCGACGGCCAAGCCAGGGGAATGCTCACACTCCCATTCGTTGGTTCTGCCGACCCTATGAACAGCACCGGGCCATACCCCTGTGTGGAACTCCGCGGCACCACAAAGTAGGTACGCTCGGCGGCCGTTCCTCCTCCAGCTGCAAACGTCGGTGAATATCCACTCAGCGGAAACGTTCCCAGGATCCTCGTTCCCAATCCACCTTGGATCACAAATCCGGCTTGCGCCGCATAGCCGTACAGTGGATTCGCTCCGCCCCCGGTCGATTCCTGGTAGATATTCTGAAACGTCGCCGGCTGCAAACTTCCAAAGTATCGAATCCCATACGTGGGGAATCCTTGGCACACCGTGTCCGTTACTACCAGTCCGTTGCCTCCGCCGGTCGCGCAATTCACGTTGGTGAATTCAGAATCGTGGAGATACGTGATCCCCGCATTCCCTTGATCGTTGCGTTCATACAGAAAGGCTCCGATCGGCCAGTTCGCGGTTGCGTTCAGCACCAGGCTTGAGCGATTCGCCGCTCGTTCCACGATGAACTGCTGATCGTTGTCGTTCACGATGCCATACGTGAAATACCCCAGCCCTCCAGGGCTGCTCTGAAAAATGTTGATGTCCTGCACCACCACGTGATCGGAGTTGTCTTCGATGAAAGTGTTCAGGATGTTGCAGAAGCCGAAGGTGTTGCTGCTCGCCCCGAACGAGTTGGTTCCAAAGTTCGCCGTGAAACTGGTGGAGTTCGGAACGCCAACCACCGGGGAACTCCAATGCCCCTCGGAATTCTGTGAGTGATATTCGCAATCCACCGTATCTCCCACGACGAAAGGATGAGCGCTCGCTGTCGTGACGGTGTAGGTCCCGCTGGCCGCCGACACGCTCGATACTTGCACTCCGTCCACGTTCACCGTCGAGCTGCCCGACAGGTTGTAGATCTTGTGATGATTGACGAAAGGCCGTCCTTGCGTGGTTCCGATGTAGATGCAGCGGTCGCGCGTAGAGCACGCAATCAAAGCTCCCGCACCGTCCAGAACCCCACCGCGGCCTCTCAGGTAGACTGCCGCATAGACGTTGTATTGCTGATTCGAAGCCAGCTTTACGTACGGTCCCGTCAGCCCCGAGGTGGAAACCCCCAAATCGTTGGCCCAGGCGTCATTCCACGCTTCCTGAATCCCTGTGCTCGCCGAACCGACCGTATATCCCGCGCTATGCGCGTACGCTGTGGTGACCGTGATCGTTCCACTGCTGGTCCCTGGAGTGCAGCTTCCGCCCGTCACCGGCACGGCTTCCGGCGTTCCATTTCCCGCAACGTAGACCTTGTAGGAGTAGTAGTTGGAACTCGCCGTGGTGTCCAGTCCAAGAGGGCACGGGCTCAGATGGATCGTTACGTTACCCGGAGTCGCAAGATTATCTGCAGGCGTTTGCGCCCAGTTCCAACTCGATGTGACATACCGGATGTTCGCCAGATTGTTGGTGGAGAATTGCGTTCCTGCCGGCTGTGCAATGGTCTGGCTCGCGATTGGAGTCGTTGAAAGATTTCCCGTACCACCTCCCGCGCACGCGCCCCATGTGCCTGAAGAAGTCCCATTCCCCAGCAGGCAACTTCCCGCACTCGCTTGACCGGAACCAAGTTCAGTGACCGGAACAAGTCCGGCAATCAAATCTCCCTTCGAAGCCAATCCTGTGTCCACGTACTGTTTCGTCGTTGCCTGCATCGGCGCCACAGGACTCCCTGGCAACGTGATCGGCCCCGTCATCGTTCCGCCGGCCGTCGGCAAGAAGTTGCCTGCTCCCACGTTCGATATGGATTGATCTACATAACCCTTGTTCGCAACCTGTCCCGTTCCTGTCGGCGTCGGCACGCTCGGCGCCGTGGAAAAGCTCTTCGCCCCGCTGATCGTCTCACTCCCGCCCAAGTGCACCACCGCGCTGTCGTCCGCCTTCGTCGCCAGCGCGGAGTT
>Ga0209517_10000674_pt1 | contig 56975 bp, 57 predicted proteins | sample PeaSoiMetSII2010_FD_187695 | JGI IMG/M metagenome (GOLD analysis project Ga0209517, IMG submission 187695) | Peat soil microbial communities from Weissenstadt, Germany - SII-2010 (SPAdes) (version 2) | ecosystem: Environmental > Terrestrial > Soil > Wetlands > Peat | place: Germany...
TTTGATCACCGATTCCAGAGTTGCGACAATCTCCTCCGTGCCGTCCTCGGGCGTCCCGTCACGATGCCACAGTCCCCACGGATGCAGATCCATCCCCGATTCTGCGAACAACGTCGCTGCATCAAGGTCGTCGGGATTGTTCTTCACCACTTCCCGCATCGCGTCACGATAATCCTCCGCAGCCTTCCGCAGGTCGGCCTTCGGATCCGCCGGAAAGCGTTTCGCCATCGCCAAAATGTAGCCGCGTTCGGCGTCGGAGGCATTGCCGCTCAGGTCGACCGCCTTCTGAATCGCCTCGTGCGCCTGCTTGAAGCGGTCTTCGCTCGCCGGATCGTTGTAGTTCGGACCCACCGCCTCCGCAATTCCCCAGTAAGCCATCGCCAGCTTCGGATCCAGTTCCGCCGCTTCCCGAAATGAGCGCGCCGCCTCGTCATGGTTGAACGCGTAAATCAGCCGCAGTCCCTGATCGAAGAATCCCTGTGCTCCTGCGTTCTTCGTCGAAACCGGATGGTGCAAATCGCCCAAGCCCGTCATCATCGTGACCGGCTTTGCTGTCCCCATGGCGTGATGCTGAGCAGCAGCACTGATTGTGAAACTAAGAAAGATTGTGAGACTAAGAACGATCCTGAGACACAGCAAGGCACCCGCAGCCGTCAGCAGTTTCATAAAGAGCTCCTCCTGAAGTGAACCAGCCGGACTTCAATCGTGAATAAAACGAACGCCCCAATAGCTTTGCGCGCAAGCATAGTGCAGACTGGCCGCGGAAGCAACTTGCCTGCTAACCTCGCATCCGAGGAGGCTCGCACGCCTAAAACCGCCATGCCCAAAAATGCTGCCGCGCCTTTTGTTCTTTCGGAAGCTCTGCTCTCGGCCTTTGACACCAAGGACCGCATCAACCAGTACCTTCTGGCTTTCGTCCGGATGTGGCCGGCTTCTTCGGTTATCTGATCGCGCACGACGCTCACCATCGCGGACAGGTCACCGTGCTGGCCCGCCAGGCCGGGCACGCGATTCCACAGAAGGCGATGTTCGGCATGTGGGAGTGGGGCGTGCGCTAAACTCAAGGCAGAGCTAGCCGACGCATGAACAAAGCCACCATTCTGTTCAATCCCAACTCCGGCCGCCGAGGGCGCGACACGGAACTGAACCATGCCATTGGCATCGTTCAGTCGGCCGGCGTTCGCACCGAACTTACGGTTTGCCGCTCGAGCCAGGAGGCAACCGACAACGCCCGCTGCGCGGTGGCGGGCGGCAGTGACACGGTCTTTGCCTGCGGGGGCGATGGCACGATCCACGATCTCATTCAGGGATTGGCGGGCACGCCCGTCGCGCTTGCCATTCTCCCGTTCGGCACCGCCAATGCTCTCGCCCACGACCTCGGAATCCCGCTCCGCCCCAGCGCCGCGGCTCAAGCCGCCGTCACCGGCAAGATCCGTCGCATCCCTCTCGGCCGAATTGAGTACGAGGATTTCAACGGCAAATCTGCCGCTCGCTACTTCACCGTCGCCGCCGGAATCGGCGTCGACGCGCACCTGTTCTACAAACTGACGGCGGAACTCAAGAAGCGCTCGGGCATGACGGCCTACTACCTCAAAGCCTGGCAGTTGTGGGCGACTCATCGCATGCGGAAGTTCGAGGTCGAGTATGCAAACGGAAGCGGTCTGCGCCAGCGCGCCCTGCTGACTGAACTTTTGGCGGTAAGAATCCGCTTCTTCGGAAACATCCTGCGCGAACTGGTTCCCGGAGCATCGCTCGACTGCGGCGATCTGCGCGCCGTCATGTGCCGCACCGCCAGCCGGAATGCTTATCTGCAGTATGTGGCCGGGGCGCTGCTTGGCCGCCAATGGAATATCAACGGCATCGATCTGGTCAGTTGCTCGGAGGTCGTCTGTCAGTTGCCGGAGAAAAGCGACGGCGATGGTCGTAGTGACGAGCGAAGCGACGACCGCGTCTACGTCGAGGCCGACGGCGAACTGCTAGGCCGCTTGCCCGCCCGCATGACGATGGTCCCCGATGCGCTGTCCCTGGTGGTACCCGCATAACCGAGTGGTAGAGACGGGGCTCGCCCCCTCTTGGCTGTGGCACTACACTCTTGACCAGGAGAGCCCTTGGAACCTGTCACGCATTTCTTATTCGGCGCCGCCATGGGCCGCGCCGGACTCAACCGCAAGACCGCGCTGGCAACCGCCACATTAACGCTAGCCGCCGAAGCTCCCGACCTCGACGTCCTCAGCCGCTTCGGCGGCTCCGCGTTCGGCTTAAACCATCACCGCGGCTTCACTCATTCTTTCCTGGGCGTACCGCTGGTCGCCGCCGTGGTCGTTGGATTCATCTATCTCCTCTGGTGCCTGCGCGGCCGCAAGCCCCGCAATCCTAACCTTCGCCCGCGCTGGGGATTGCTCTTCGCCTACGCCTGCCTGGCCGGCCTCAGCCACATTCTCCTCGACTTCACCAACAACTACGGAGTGCGTCCGTTCTGGCCGTTCGCCGAACGCTGGTATTCCTGGGACATCGTCTTCATCGTCGAGCCCGTCATGCTGGTTGCGCTCACCCTCGGCCTGATTCTCCCCGCATTGTTTTCGCTAATCAATGAAGAGATCGGCGCCTACAGCAACGGCACGCGCACTGCGCCAACTGGAAGACTAGCCGCGACTCTCGCTCTGCTCGCCGTCTTCGCCTACTGGGGATTTCGCGACTTCGAGCATCGCCGCGCCGTAGCGGCACTTCAGTCGCGCAATTACCATGGAGCCGACGCGATTCGAGTTTCCGCCTACCCGTACTGGGTCAATCCGTTCCGCTGGCATGGAGTAGTGGAGACGCCCGCTTTCTTTGCCACCATGGACGTCGATTCGCTCTCTCCCGAAGTCGATCCCGAAGCCCAAATGCAGATTCGCTACAAGCCCGAAGAAACGCCCGCCTCGCTCGCCGCCAAGCGAACCTACCTCGGACGCGTGTACCTGAGTTGGGCCCAGTATCCCGTAACCGAAACCGAACAGCTCGAGAATGATCCCGTCGAGAACGCCCGCGCCGCCTACGTAGTCCGCTTCCGCGATCTGCGCTACGACTATCCCGGACGCAACGCACGCGTCACCCTCGGCGCGATGGTGCTCCTGACCCGCGATCTGCAAGTAGTGGACGAACGCTTCGGAATCAGGAGCGCGAGTACGAACACTCGGTGACAGCAACCCACCGTACGACCGGGAGTAACTGCTGAAGGGTGGATTCGCGAGCCTGGATTTTTCACCCGCCCTTGACCGGCAGCATCCGCTCGCGCAACAATCCTAGTTGACTCCTGACGAGGTGATCATGCTGGCTTACGTCTTTGTGCTCTTTGCGATCTTGATGCGGATGCCGTTCATGCCGCATCCCTGGGGATTCACTCCGGTAGCAGCGGCGCTGCTCTATTTTGGCGCGCGCGGTTCGCGACGTCAGCTGTGGGTGCCCTTTGCGCTGCTGGCCGCCTCTGACGTCATACTCACCAAATTCGTGTACGCCTATCCATTCTCCTGGGACCATTTCGTGACCTGGGCGTGGTATGTGGCGATCTTGTGGCTCGGTACAGGTCTGCGCGAAAACACCAACTGGCTGCGGGTCGGCGGAGCTGCGCTGGCCAGTTCCATCTCTTTCTTCGTGGTTAGTAATTTCGCCGTCTGGGCATGCTGGAACATGTATCCCAAGACCCTGTCCGGTCTGATGACCTGCTACACCGCCGGCCTGCCGTTCTTCCGTCGTGGAGTCGCAGGCGACATGCTCTTTACCGCAGTCATGTTCGGATTGCCCGCAGTCGCCGCCGTGGTCGCCCGCTCCATCCACAAGCCGCACGGAGCCGCAACCGCCTAGGTAGGATCGCGTAGGGACGGCCGCCCTCGGCCGTCCAAGCCGCGCGCAGCTCGGCCCCGTTTCGCCCGCCGCCAGATCAGCCACACCACCAGTGTCACTCCGACCCCCACCAGAATCCACACGAAGTGATGCGCAATTAGACTTCCAGTCAGCATCACAACCTGCGGACCGACCCAGAGTGTCAGCAACGCCTCAATCAGAAACCGCACGAACCGTCCCGCAAAAATCGCCAGCAGAAAATGCGCGAAGTTCATTTCAAAGGCCGCCGCTGCCAGCACCACAATCTTGAAAGGCGTGGGCGGCGGCAACATCGCCGGAAACATCAGCGCCCAGAATTCATGGCGATCGAAGGACGCGTGAATCTTTTCGAACCTCTCCGCTGAAAGCCGCTTGCGCAACAGCACCTCGCCACCCGTATACCCGATGACGTAGAGAACAATGCTTCCCATCGCCGACCCGGCCGAGGCCAGCAGCACATATATCAGGAACCGCGAGCGATCGTGGTAAACGTAGCCTACGAAAATCGCATCCAGCGGCAGGCCCATGAACGAGCCGTCCACCGCCGCAAACGCAAGCATCCCCCATGGCCCCAGAGGCGCAAGAACGTGCTTGATCCACTCGCCGTAAGCGTGGACAAAATGTTTGATCTTGTTCAAGTAAGTCCGACCAGTTTACGCGAGAAGCGGAGGGCGGTCGTTCGTCGTTCGCCAAGTCCTCAGTCGTTGGTCGTTAGTCGTTAGCCAGCCACCCCAGTTCGCGTCAGCCGTTCGTTTCCACAGTTAGCAGAAATGGTTTTGCGAAGAGCGAAGAGCGAGCCGCGAACCACGCCCCTCTACTCATGCGCCGTCCGGCCCGCGATCAACTCCAGCGCATGCGGCAGCAAATCCATCACCGCCTCCAGCGATTCGATCGCCCCCGCCGGACTGCCCGGCAGATTCAGGATTAGGCTCGTTCCCCGGACACCGCACACCGCACGGCTCAGCGCCGCGAAGCGCGTCTTGCGCACTCCGCGGAATCGCATCTGCTCCGCGATCCCTTCCACCAACCGATCGCACACCGCGCCCGTAGCTTCCGGCGTCACGTCGCGCGGAGCGATTCCCGTCCCGCCCGTGGTCACCACCAGTCGAGCCGACCGGCACAACTCAATCAGTTTTTCTTGAATCGCGGCGCGCTCGTCGGCCACTACGCTGCGCACCACCACCTGAAAATTGCGCCGCCCCAGCGCTTCCGCCACCGCCGGACCGGAGAGATCCACTTTTTCGCCGCGCGAACACGAATCGCTAACCGTCAGCACTGCCGCCCGCGTGGCATCGAGTGACGAAGCATCAGGTGTCGAGGAGGACATCTTCACCTTCAGCCGCCGCATCCCGCTGCGCCTCGTCCAGCAGCCGCAATCCTTCCATCAGCAGGCCCTGCGTATTCAGAGTCGTCGTTTCCTGCGCCGACTTTCCGTTGAAATCAATCTGGAAGTTCCCTTCCGTCCAGCGCAGCACTTTGAAAACCGCAGCGTCTCCCGTGATCGGGCCATACGCGGCGTGCTTGGCCTGCCCCTGGCTGAAATAGATCTCGCATTTGTCGTCGCCCTTGGTCATTGTGAGCAGGCAACTCTTGCGCCCCATCTCCAGCGATTGCACCAGGTCAATTACGTTCATCTGCGACAGGCTGCCACGCAATATTCCATCGGTCGACGCTGCCTTGCTCAGCTTTTCCAGCGCGATCCGGTCCACCACGCGCTTGATTTTGTGCGTAGCGTCTTTCAAGAAGAACGGTTTTTCCAGATAGTCTTCAATCGGATCCTGCATCGATAATCGCTCGCTGATATCGGCCTTGCTGGCCATCAGGATCACCGCGATCCCAGACGTGGCTGGCCGGCTTTTCAGCTTTTCCAGCAACTGCCGCCCGTCCATGCCCGGCATGCGGTAGTCGCTGATCAGCACATCCGGTAAATCATCGACTGCCTTCAACAGCGCATCGGCTGCGTCGCTCGCGACCGCGACCTCGCCCATGGTCGAGAGCGCCTGCTGCAGCATCCCGAGCACCATCGGATTGTCGTCCACCAGCAGGATTTTGACGTTGCTCGCCATAGATAAAGTAAGACGAATGATTAGATAACTATTTCCTCTTGTCGCTTCTCCGGTAGTCTCCGCTCTTGCCGCCCGACTTCCGCTCCAGCACCACTTCCCGGATTTCGATGCCCTTGTCCAGCGCCTTGCACATGTCGTATACCGTCAGCGCCGCCACGCTGGCCGCGACCAGCGCTTCCATCTCCACGCCTGTCTCCGCCGTCGTCTTTACTGTTGCCGAAATAGAAACGCCATTCTCGCACACGCGTAGAGCCACAGCAATGTGCGATAGCGCCACCGGATGGCACATGGGAATCAACTCCGCCGTTCGCTTCGCCGCCATGATTCCCGCCGTCCGCGCCACTTCCAGCGGATTGCCCTTCGGATTCCCCGGCAGTGCCCGCAGCACCTCCGGCGTCATCGCGACGAACGCGCTCGCCTCCGCTTCCCGCGCCGTTCGCGCCTTCGAAGACACATCCACCATACGGGCCTGGCCCTGCGCGTCGTAGTGGGATAGTTTTTTCGGCATCACCAACAGGTTATCGTATCGGCCCAAGGCATCGCATCTCATCGCATCGCCCGGATTGCATCAACCGGATCGCGCTAACAACGACACCCATTCCCCCGCCTCGAACCGTTCCCGGTCCGGAGGAATCACCACATAGCAATTGGCCCGAGCTAGCGTAGCGATGTCGCCCGACCCCTGCCACCGAGCCAGCTCCACCTCAGCATTCTCAAACTCTCCCGAAAGCACCGCCGGAAGAAATCGCTTCAAGCCTGTCTTCGTACGGATCTCCGATTTCAGCCGCGCACGAAGAAAGATCAACGGCTGCGGCGTCATCCCGGCCAACGCTTCGATCATCGGCCGGGCGAACAGTTCGAAAGTCACCATGGTCGAAACCGGATTCCCCGGCAGCCCAAAAAAATATTTCTTGTGTGGCGCGGACACTCCTACCCGCGCTGACGGCGGGTTCGCTGCAGACACGCGGACAGGAGTGTCCGCGCCACACGAACCAAACACGACGGGCCGTCCCGGCTGAATCTCCGCTCCCGTAAAATAAAATTCCGCCTTCAATTCCGCGAGAACCTGCTCCACCAGATCGTACTTCCCCATGGAGACGCCGCCCGTCAGCAACAGAAGATCGCAACCCAATCCTTCTTCGATCAAAGCCCGCAGCCGCCCCCGCTCATCCGGAGCAATCGCCAGCCGCACCGCGTCGCCGCCCGCATTCTGGACCTGGGCCGCCAGCGAATACGAATTCGAATTCCGTATCTGCGCCGGTCCCGGCGTCGCGTCAATTTCCACCACTTCGTCGCCAGTCGAAAGCACCGCCACGCGCGGCTTCCGGAAAACCCGCTCGTGACTCTTGCCGACCGACGCTGCAATCGCGATGCCCGCGTGGTCCAGCCGTCGCCTGCAATCGAGCAGCAGTTGGCCAGCACGAGCTTCTGCCCCGCGTGGAACAAAATTCTCACCTACGCTAGCGCTGCGCTGAATGTCAACGAATTCTCCGGCGAGGGTGCCCCATCCTAACGTCGCGTTTTTTGCGACGTTAGGGTGGGAACGTTGTGCGACCGACGTGAATTCCACCATCACCACCGCGTCCGCCCCCGCCGGCAGCGGAGCCCCCGTCATGATCCCCACCGCCTGGCCGCGCCCAACCGAACACGCTGCCGGCTCCGGCCAGTCGCCCGCCTTCACCTCGCCCACCACTTCAAGCCGCGCCGGAACCTCCGCCAAGTCCGCCGCCCGCACCGCATATCCATCGCGAGTAGCGCGATCAAAAGGAGGAAAGTCGCGGTCCGCCACAATTCCCTCCGCCAGCACCCGCCCCAACCCCGCCAGCAGCTCCACCGTCTCCACCTCTCCCGGACACACGCCGACCGCATGCTGCTCAATCAGGTGTCGAGCCTCTTCAAAGCTCACCACCCGAGCCGCTGGCACTACGGAAGAAGAGGGATGGGATGAAAAGGACATGCGAGAATCATACGCCGCCAGATTTTGCCTTGGCGCTGCCAAGATCGCGAAACCGGGAGGTACCTTCAATCAGTACTACCTGACAACGCTGACGGCGAATGAAGAGTAACGCTACTTATTTTTGAGAACTGAGAACCGGGAAATGGGAACTGCCCTACCGCGCCAGTTCCTGCCCCAGCACCGTCGCATTGCTGGCGAAGCAAAGGCCGGTTTCCAGATCGACTAGGCCCGAGCGAACCAGTTTCGCGATCTCGCCATCGAAGTGCTGCATGCCTTCGTTTTCGCTGGCCTTGATCGCGTCCAGCAGCGTGCGGCCCGGCCGCTCACCTTGTTCGACGCAATCGCGAGTGCGCGAGTTGGATTTCAGAATTTCGACTACGGGGATGCGGTCGCCGCCATCGGTGCGCGGTATTAACCTCTGCGCAATGATGTAGCGGAAAGTTTTGGCGAGACGTTCGCGCACCGATTGCTGTTCGGCTGCGGGGAACGTGCCGACGATGCGCTCCACCGTTTTCGAGGTATCCACCGTATTCATGCTGGAAAGAACGATGTGGCCGTTTTCGGCGGCTTCGAGCAGAATTTCGAGTGTTTCGCGGTCGCGGATTTCGCCGACCATAATCAAGCGCGGCGCTTGCCGCAGCGCCGCCCGCAGCGCCATCGTGAAATTCGGCGCATCACTGTGTAACTCGCGCTGGTGCACCGTCGATTTCTTGTGCCTGTGCAGAAACTCAATCGGATCTTCAACCGTCAGAACGTGATAGCAATATTGGCTGTTGATGCGGTCAATCAAAGCGGCCAGCGTCGAAGACTTGCCCGATCCGGTCCCGCCCGTCACCAGGATGATCCCGTTGCGAACCTTCGCAGCCTCGTCCAATTGCGCCGGCAGATGAAGCGAACTGAAACTCGGGATGACGGTTGGGATGACGCGCATCACAATCGCGCAACTTCCGCGCTGGATAAAGACATTGACGCGGAAGCGCGCCAATCCCGGCAATCCATAGGAAACGTCGCAGGAACCTTGCTCGCGAAGCGTGTTGATGGCTTGCTTGTTGGTGCCGATCAGATCGGCCGCGATGCGGCGCGTGTCATCCGCCGAAAGTGTGCCGCTCCCGGAGATTTCGACTGCCGTGAGTTGTCCGTGAATTTCGACCTGGGGTGGACGTCCCGGCGAAAAAATCAGATCGCTAACCTTCTCCGACGCGCGCAACATGCCGGCGAGCAGAACCGACGTCGGAATCAAGCCCGTTCCGCTGATGCCCTCGAGGGCAATCGCAATCGGGGAATTCCCCGGAGCAGCCATTCCATACACTCCCAGTTATCAGCATTGACGCCACAGGGGAGAACCGTCGCCGAAGAACCTATGCATTGAATGTAGCGCGGATGGGCGGAAGAGCGAAGGACAAGTAGGTCATAGACCTCGGTAACCGAGAACCGATGAGGACAAGAAACAAGAGCGGCTTCTAAGAACCGCTCTCCCTATCAAAACGACCCGAATGGGGGGCGTTTACGCTATTTCTTCACCGGTTTCTTCTTCGTTCCGAAGCCCGTTTCTATGGTCGCGCCGATGCTAGCCAGCATGTCTTTGGCTGGCTGAGCGAGCTTACCCTCGGGTTGGAGCTCAAGATATTTCTGGAAGGCCTCGGCTGTACCTTCGGGCGCGACCATCTTATCGCCCTTGAGCGTAGCTTTGCCAATCAAGTTCACGCCCTTCCAGTAGTAAGCGTCGGCTTTGGTCGGATCGGCGGCAATCACTTTGTCGAATGCCACAATTGCATCATCCACCTTGCCTGCATTGGTGAGAACAGCACCCTCGTTGTACAGGTACGTGGCGGCATGCGCCGGATCCAGTTGGGCCGCCTTGTTGTAGTTGGCCACGGATTCATCGACTTTGTTGGACTTCGAATCAGCTTCGGCAAGGTTGTTATAGTAGGCGGCCATCTTGAAATTGTTGTCGGGATCTTTCTGCGCCACTTCAGAGGCGCTGCGCAGGTCAATTGCCTTCTGGTAATTGGTTGCGGCCATCTCGTAGCGCTTCAGTTTTTCGGCGGGATCGGTCTGCTTGGGCGCCGACATGCGGTAGGCGTCGGCGAGTTTGAACCAGATCAGATCGCGGGTGCCGTCGATCTGGTTGGCCGCAGTCAGGGTAGCGATTGCGGTCTCGAAGTCGCCGGCATCGGAAGCCGCCTTGGCGGCATTGAGTTTGTCGTTGAGCGTGCCGACAGTTTTCTTTTCGTTCTCGGCTTTGGCGGCTTGCTCCGCCCTCGCCTTGGCTTGTTCGGGAGTCAGTCCCTGGGACTGGGCTGCGCTCACCTGTTCTTTCCTTAGGTCGAGGTCCAGCGCCGTTTCGTCCAGGCCCACCGAGACGCCGTTGACGTGCCAGAGTTCCTTGCCGTCCTTGTTGAGCGTGACGTTGTACTTGCCGGGGGCGATGCCGAGCGAGAAGTACTCGCCTTTGTTGTTGGTTTTAATAGAGTACCTGTGGCCGGATTCGGTCCCCAACCACTCCACTTGGGCCTGGGCGATCGGTTTGCCTTCGAAGTCTTTGCAAATTCCCTTCACGCTGCCCGTGGTTTGCGCGAACGCGAGTGGAGCGGACAGCCCCACAGCGACGGCGAGCAGCAAGGGAAGGATGTAATATTTCCTCATGATTTAGCCTCCCGGCATTGCATCTGATTTTAGAACCGTTTACGAAACCAGTTCTAGCTCAATCGGGCGGCGGCCTCCGCGTACGGAATGGGATCTTCCGCGCCCGCTTCGCGAAACGCGCGCCGGCGGAGCACACAGCTGTCGCAAACCCCGCAGGCACGATCTTCACGCTGATAGCATGACCACGTTAAATCGAAGGGGGCACCCAGTTCAAGGCCGAGCGTCACAATCTCATGTTTGTGCATCGCAATCAACGGGGTCACCACACGGATTGTCCCTTCTTTAGTGCCCGCCTTGACGACTTCATTGAACGCTCGATAATACTCCGGCCGGCAATCGGGATAACCGGAACTGTCCGGCTCAACCGCCCCGATGTAAACTTTTTCGGCTCCCAGGACTTCCGCCCAACTGACGGCGACGGCGAGAAAATGCGCGTTGCGGAAAGGGACGTAAGTGACCGGCACGCTGGCGCCGATGGAGAGCGCTTCGGGAACGGCAATGCTGGAATCGGTGAGCGCGGATCCGCCGATGGCGCGCAGAGCTTCATTGCGCACCAGCAGCCGGTCACGAATTTCGAGCTGGTCGCAGATGCTTTCGAAGGAGCGCCGTTCGCGCTGTTCGGTGCGCTGCCCATAGCTGACGTGGACGGCCGCGGCCTGGTGGTCGCGTGCTGCAAGCGCCGCACACACGCAGGAATCCATGCCGCCGCTTAGCAGGACCACGGCGCGGCTTCGGTTGCTGGTTGCGTTCGATAGCATGACCTGCCCGCAGAGCATTGCCATCGCTTCCTTACTGATTCTATGACAGTTGACGAGGTTTCACCCCAGCCCCGCCTCTGGCGTTGCTGAGGCCGCTTGCAAAAGGGCATTTTGTTCTCGCGCAGGGCCTTCTTTCCCACTTGTTACTGATTTGATTCTTAACCACCCAGGGTCAGCCGCCTTCGGCGCTGCCACTGTGGTTCCCCGCCCGCTATTCGTAGCGCAGGCTTTCGACGGGATCGAGTTGGGAGGCGCGGATGGCGGGAAGAGTGCCGAACAGGATGCCGACCAGCGAGGAGACAACGATGGCGATGATGGCGGAGAGGCCGGAAATGGGGATGCGATACTCGGTGAAGAAGCGGACGGAGTAGGGGATGGCGAGTCCGATGATGATGCCGAGTACGCCGCCGATGAGAGAGATGAGAATGGCCTCGGAGAGGAACTGGAAGCGGATCTCGCGGTTGGTGGCGCCCATCGCTTTGCGGATGCCGATCTCGCGAATGCGGGCGCTGACGGTGGCGAGCATGATGTTCATGATGCCGATGCCGCTGACCAGAAGAACCACGAGCGCAACCGCGAGCAGAACGATGGTCATTGCAGTCGCTGTCTTGTCGGCAACAGCTACGAGTTGGGTCAGATTCCTGACGCTATAAACGGATTCTGGCCGATGGCGTGACTGGATCACGCGCTGAACCTGGGCCGTGATCGGCACCACCAAAGACGCATCGGCGGCCGAAAAGAAAATCTGCTTCACCGTAGGCGTTTCCTGAAAATAGCGGATCACCGTGTAGGGAATCAGCATGGTATTGTCGGTCACCTCCGATTGCCCAAATGTGTCCACCCGCTCGCGGAAGATCCCGATGATGGTGAAAGGCAAGCCGCTCAACTTTAACGTCTTCCCGAGCGAAGCTTGCTCCGAACCGTAGAGTTGGATCGCCAGTTTCGGAGTGATGACACCGACCTTGTTGTGGGCCTGAGAATCCTGCTGGTCGAAAAAACGTCCCGAAAGGATGACCAGGTTACGAACCTGTTCGTATTCCGGGTAAACCCCCATGATCTGCAGGTCTCGCTCTTTGCCGCCCCCCACGGCCACGCGCTCGTTGAGAGGAAGCACGGGCGAGGCGGCCACGATGCCGCTAACCTCGCGCTGGACAGCTTCCATGTCTTGAATCGTCAGCGCGTCATTACCGGTGTCGGTGATGCGTCCCCCACCGCTTTCGTACTCTGCATAGATCCAGTTCGACCCGATGGATTGAATCTGGTTCAGAAGGTACTGCTTGCCGGTGAGGCCGATGGTGGTTACCAGGATGAGCGAAGCGGTTCCGATGACCATGCCCAGCGCGGTGAGAGCGAACCGGACCTTGTTGCTCATGAACGTCTCGTAGGCGAAGCCGAAAATCTCGCCGAGCGCCAGGTGCGCTCGTCCGTTCTGCTGGGCTGGGATATCCATCTGCCAGGTTAGATGCTACGGAGAGTTCGAGGAGGCTGCAAGCGGTTGATTAAGCACTGGGCCGCGTTGACCGCGGATTCTCGCGGCAGGTATTCTCTTCGAGGGGCTGTCTCATAAATCGCTTGGGGAAGCGGCACGGCTTCAGCCGTTCCGCCCAGAGCCAATAGAGACGCGGGTTTTAGCCCCTGAGCGACTCGGCGGTTTACTCCTTCGGTTCATCATGGGATGACCGCTAGTAACCCTGCAATCCGCATCATGGCTGCGTCATGCAGCGCATCAAGGGCCTGACCGCCATTCTGCACTCTAAGTTCCCGCTTGGCGGGCGATGCGGTCAACCACAACGAGAGGAGTAACCACGAGGTCATGGAGACCCGCGATCCGCAGCCGAGCCTTTTGCGCGCAAGAATGAACCGCTGCTTTCAGAGCACTCTCTGCATAGTGCTTGTCGCACTCGCGATTCGACTCGTCGTCATGGGCTTCCTGTACCAGGAGCAATTGGATCCGGACCGCGATCACTGGAAGTTCGCCTATGAAGACGGCAGGCTGGCGCGCTCCATCGTCCTGGGACGAGGCCTGAGCAGTCCTCTTTTCGAGGACACTGGCGTGAGCGCCTGGATGACTCCGGTCTACCCTTACCTGGTTGCCGGGGTCTTCAAAGTTTTCGGCATCTATAGCACCGCGTCAGCCTTCGTGCTGCTCACGTTCCAGGCGCTGGTGTCCGCGCTGAACTGTCTCCCGATTTTCTATTTCGCTCGAAAACTCTTTGGCCAGCGAGTGGGACTATGGTCCGGTTGGGCCTGGGCGTTTTTCCCGTACGCTGTCTATTTTCCGATGGAACGGATCTGGGCCACATGGCTTTCAACGCTCCTGCTCAGCATTCTTTTCCTGATTGCCCTTCATCTGGAGAAATCCAACCGCCTGTGGCACTGGATTGGATTCGGGCTGCTCTGGGGATTCACCGCACTGACCGAGCCGGTGGTCATGACGGCCTGGCCGCTGGTGACGGGTTGGAGCGCCTATTGCCTTTATCGGCGGAAATCCCGCTGGTTTCTGCCCCTGGCCGCGAGTGTGCTGGCTTTGTTCTTGGCCGTGACTCCATGGTTTGTCCGCAACTATGCGATTTTCGGGCGCTTTATTCCTTTCCGCGACACGATGGGAATGGAGATTCACATGGGCAATAGCGGGGACACGTTTCACTGGCGCCCGCGCTGGATCGGTCCCTGGCACAACGATGAGGAGTGGAAGGCTTTCAAGGAACTTGGCGAAGTTGCCTACATGGATAGGGAAAAACAACGAGGACTCGATTTCATTCACACCCATCCGCAATGGTTCGCGGTCATGACGGTGCGCCGCTTCACGTACATCTGGACTGGATTCTGGAGTTTCGACAAACGCTACCTGGCGGAGGAACCGCTCGATCCACCCAACGTTTTCCTCTGCACCAGCCTGACCCTCCTCATGCTCATCGGTCTGCGCCGTCTCTGGCGCGAAGATTGGCGCCGGACCGCTTTTTTTTCGTTGGTGCTTTTTTTCTTTCCATCCGTTTTCTACCTGACGCACGTGGAAGTTTATTACCGTCGTCAGATCGATCCACTCGTTGTCGTGCTTGCGGTTTATGGCGTTTCGCCAAGGACTACAATGCCGCAAGATCTTATCGCGGAACGCAAACAGGGCTCTATTCCCGGGTGATCCGGAGGTTGGATTTGCTGGCGGTTCTATTTAAAATGAGGAAGCTCTTCCTAAGCGTCGAACCAATCGCCGGCCTCGTGCTGCTGACCGTCGTCGCGCTTCTGATTCATGGCTATCATCCTTATGCGGAAGATGCAGAGATTTACCTTCCGGGAGTTCTGAAGATTCTGAATCCCAGCTTGTTTCCGGCGAACGCGGAGTTCTTTGGCGAACATGCCGGACACACCTTGTATCCGAATCTGATTGCCTTCTCGGTTCAGGCAACGCATCTGCCGTTGCCGTGGGCCGCGTTTCTGTGGCATCTGATTTCTATCTTTCTGTTGTTGGCGGCGACCTGGCGGCTGGCGTCGGCCTTGTTCGACTCGGAATCGCTCAAGGACGCGCGCTGGGCCGCAGTGGCTTTGATGGCCGCTTTGCTGACCTTGCCCATTGCCGGGACGGCGCTTTACATCTTCGACCAGTTTTTGAATCCGCGGAACCTGGCGGCGTTTGCCGGGTTGTTTGCGGTGGCGGAAGTGCTGCACCGGAAGTACGGGCGGGCGGTGTTGTGGCTGGTATTCGCCGCCGTCATGCATCCGTTCATGGCGAGCTTCGCGATTTTATTTTGCGTCTGGCTCATCTTGCTTGATCGGTATCGTCCGCGCCTTTTGGGATTTGCGGCCGCGCTTCCCTTCGGCATTACATTTGAGCCTCCGCCGGCTGCTTATCACGAGGTCGCGCTGCGGCAGCGTTGGCACTTCGTCCTGCGCTGGGAGTGGTACGAATGGCTGGGAGTGATCGGGCCGGTGCTGCTGTTCTGGTGGTTCGCAGCTTGGGCGCACCGGCGTGGCATGAAGAACCTGGAATTGGTGTCGAGGGCGATGGTGCCGTTCGTGCTCGTGGCGTCGGCAGCGGCGATTGGGCTTGGGATTCCGGCTCGCTTTGAAGCTCTGACGCGGCTTCAACCCTTGCGCTGCCTTGCCTTGTGCTACATGGTGCTGGTGGTGGTGGGCGGCGGATTGGTGGGGCAATACATGTTGCACCGTCAGCTGTGGCGTTGGCTGGTGTTGTTCGTCCCGCTCAGTTTCGGAATGTATTTTGCGCAGCGCCGAGTATTTCCTGCGAGCCAGCACATCGAGTGGCCGGGGGCGCAGCCGCGTAACCCGTGGGCGCAGGCCTTTGAGTGGATTCGTGGGAACACGCCGGTGGACGCACTGTTTGCGCTGAATCCCGGGCACATGGAACTGCCGGGTGAAGACGAAAATGGATTTCGCGCGCGCTCCGAACGCAGCATGCTGGCAGATCTGGTCAAGGACAAGGGAGCGTGTTCGATGTTTCCGCCGTTGTCGGTGAAGTGGGCGGAACAGATCGCGGATCAAAAGAACTGGAAGCAGTTCGGCAAAACGGACTTCGAACGGCTGCGGCAGAAGTACGGCGTCAGCTGGGTCGTAGTAGAACCGCTTGATGCTCCGAAACCTGGTCCGGCAGGGCTGGAATGTCCCTACGAGAATTCGGCGGTGCGCGTCTGCAGAGTAGACTAACGCTGGACTGAACCGCCGGTGGGCGTTCTCGGCGTGTGTTAGCCTAAATATTCACACTACTCAGGCGCATGGCGAATTCGGTTGTAACCCCCATAACTCGGCCACTGTTTCCCTATGTGAAATGGTCTGCCCAACTGCCCAGCCTGCGACGGCAGTTTCGGGAGGCCCAGCCCTATCCGCATGTGCACCTCAAGGAATTTCTGGACCAGTACGTGGCCGCCAAGACGGCCGGCGAGTTTCCGGACATGGCGACCGACGCCTGGACGCGCTACAAACACCCGAACGAAAACAAGCTGGGGCTCGCGAAAAGATCGCTCTTTCCGCCGCTGCTGGGCGAGGTGGTGGACGAACTGAATTCGGAAGCGTTTGTGCGTTGGCTCTCACAACTAACGGGGATTCCGGGACTGGTGCCGGATGACATGCTGGAAGGCGGCGGCCTGCACCAGTCGGGCGCGGGCGGGTTCCTGAACGTGCACACGGACTTCAGCAATCATCACTACCACAAGCATTGGCGGCGGCAGGTAAATCTGATTCTTTATCTCAACCCCAATTGGCAGGAGCGCTGGGGCGGCGCGCTGGAACTGTGGGACCGCGAGATGCGCCGGTGCGTGGTGCAGATACCGCCGCTATTCAATGAAGCACTCATCTTCCGCACCGATGAAATTTCCTACCACGGTTTCCCGGACCCCCTGCGCTGCCCCGACGGTGAATCTCGCAAGAGCCTCGCCTTGTATTACTACACCGCCGAGTCGGGCGCCGAGGTCAAGACGCGTTCCACAAACTATCGCCCGCGGCCGGAAGACGGCCCGCTCAAGTCCAGCATGATCTGGTTGGATAAACAGGCTGTGGATTTGTATTCACGGGCCAAGGCGCGCTTCGGTTTCTCGGATGAGTTTGCCAGCAAGATTCTGGGCTTCCTCTCGCGGAGACGCTGATTTGGAGCGGATTCTTCGGCGCCGCTATGAAGCGCTCGGCAGTTTTCCCGCGTAGTAAGCCTCAGAACCGGCCGCGAGCGTCTTTCCCTTTTCGCTGAAGATGGGATTGTGAATGATGCCGGCGCGCTGGAGCGCGAACTGAAGTGTGGTTTGCACAACTCCGAGGCCGTATTGGACACCGCGGCGGAAATTGATGGAGGAGGCTTCCTCAAAATATTTTGTCGGGCAGGAAACCTCGCCGATGCGGAAGCCGAAGTACACGCATTGGGCGAGCATCTGGTTGTCGAAAACGAAATCGTCGCTATTCTCCAGCAGGGGCAGGCGGGTGAGCACCTCGCGGCTGAAGGCGCGGTAACCGGTGTGATACTCGGACAGCTTCACACGCAGGAACAGGTTCTCAAAAGCGGTGAGCAGGCGGTTGGAGATGTATTTGTAAAGCGGCATGCCTCCGCGCAACGCGGTGCCGCCGAGGATGCGGGAACCGAGAACCACGTCATAGACACGGTGAGCGATCATGCTCGCCATGGCGGTCACGAGCAGAGGCGTGTATTGATAATCGGGATGGACCATGATGACGACGTCGGCGCCAGCGGCCAGAGCTTCGCGGTAGCAGGTCTGCTGATTGCGGCCATAGCCGTAGTTGCGGTTGTGGACGAAGGACTGCAAGCCGAGCCGGTGCGCGACTTCGAGGGTGCGATCGGAACTGTGGTCGTCGACGAGAATGCGAATATCGACCAGGTCGGGCAATTCCCGCACCGTCGCTTCCAGCGTCTTTTCCGCATTGTAAGCGGGGAGCACGACCGCAATGCGTTTGCCGTTGATCATGCAGTGTTCTCTTTGGAATGAACTGCTTGAATCATAACCGGAAACGCAGCCTTCTGCTGGAGTGATCCGGGTTAAGCGCGCGCCTAAAAAAAGGGCCGAGGGCGAGGATTTTGGGGCGGCTGGGTTGGTAGACTATTCGAACAGCACCTGCTGCCGCGTGGAAAGTTCGCGGCCCTTCACGGTTGGCGAAATATGGGCGAAACTGGAAATATGCCTCCTCGTACTCTGTTTGAGAAAGTCTGGGATTCGCACGTGGTCGCTGCTCCCGAAGGGCAGTCGGCGCTGCTCTATATCGATTTGCACCTGGTGCACGAAGTGACTTCGCCGCAGGCCTTCGACGGGCTACGCGCAAATGGGCGGCGTCTGCGGCAGCCTCTTCGCACCGTGGCAACGGTTGACCACAACATCCCGACCACTCCGCGGGGCCTTCCGGTCACCGACCCGATTGCGGCGAAACAGATTGAAGCGCTGCAGAAAAATTGCCGCGAGTTTGGGGTTCCGTTGTTTGATATGGACTCGCCGGAGCAGGGCATTGTGCACGTCATCGGCCCGGAACTGGGCATTACGCTGCCGGGGATGACGATTGTCTGCGGTGACAGCCATACCTCGACGCACGGCGCGTTTGGATCGCTGGCCTTTGGCATTGGAACGTCAGAGGTGGAACACGTGCTGGCGACGCAATGTCTACCGCAGAAAAAACCGAAGTCGATGCAGATCCACGTGAGCGGAAAGCTGGCGGAGGGCGTGGCGGCTAAAGACCTGGCCCTCGGAATTATTGGACGGATCGGAACCGATGGCGCCACCGGATATGTGATCGAGTATGCAGGGGATGCGGTGCGTGGGTTGTCGATGGAAGGCCGCATGACGCTGTGCAATATGAGCATCGAGGCGGGAGCGCGAGCGGGACTGATCGCACCCGATGAGACGACTTTCGCGTATGTCAGCGGCCGCCGCTTTGCGCCGAAAGAAAAAGATTGGGAAGAAGCGGTTGCGCATTGGCGGACGCTGGCGAGCGATCCCGGAGCGCAATTCGATCGGGTGATCGAGATCGATGCGGCAGCGCTCGCGCCGTTCGTGACCTGGGGGACAAATCCCGGAATGGTGGTGGCCGTGAACGCGCGCATTCCCGATTTAAAGAGCTTCGCGCAGGAAGCTGACCGGCGCGCAGCGGAACAGGCGCTCGCCTACATGGGCCTGGATCCCGGAACGCCGATCGAAACCATTGCAGTGGACCGGGTGTTCATCGGATCGTGCACCAACTCGCGTATCGAAGACCTGCGGGCGGCGGCGCGAGTGGCGAAAGGACAGCACGTGAATCCAAAGGTTCGCGCCATGGTGGTGCCGGGCTCGCAGGCGATCAAGCGCGCGGCGGAACAGGAAGGATTGCACCGCATCTTTCTGGATGCCGGATTTGAATGGCGCGAGTCGGGATGCTCGATGTGCCTCGGCATGAATCCGGACATCCTGCAACCGGGAGAGCGCTGCGCTTCGACCAGCAACCGGAATTTCGAAGGACGACAGGGGCGCGGAGGACGCACGCACCTGGTCAGTCCCATGATGGCGGCGGCGGCGGCGATTACCGGGCATTTCACTGATATTCGGAATTGGAAATTCGAATAGAACAGGCATCAGAAGAACTGAGGTTTTATAGAGACGGGGCTTGCCCGGGATTGCCCCGTCTCAGACTGCGGAAAAACCCTCGTCTGGTATCAGAATATCGCTTTAGCGATACCGACAATTCGCAAAATCAGGTGCCCCTTTAGGGGCTGGCCGTCGACATCTGGCAAGTAGCGAGGACTGAGCATGCAACCCTTTCGCAAGCACACCGGCGTCGTTGTCCCGCTCGATAAAGTAAATGTGGACACCGATCAAATCATCCCCAAACAGTTTCTCAAGCGCATCGAGCGCACGGGATTTGGGGAATTCCTGTTCTACGACTGGCGTTTTTCGGGAGACGGAAAAGAGCGCGGGAAAAAGACCGGCGATTTTGTGCTCGACGCGCCGCGCTATGCGAAGGCCTCGATCCTGGTCGCCGGGAAAAACTTCGGCTGTGGGTCCTCGCGCGAGCATGCCGTCTGGGCGCTGACGGATTTCGGCTTCCGGGTGGTGATCGCCTCTTCATTTGCCGACATCTTTGCCAACAACAGCCTGAAGAACGGCCTGCTGACAGTGCGGCTCAACGACGAGCAGGTGGCGGAGATCATGCGCCGTTCAAAAGAGATCGGAAATTACCAGCTGACGGTTGATCTCGAAACGTTGCGAGTGGAAGACGGACGAGGATTCTCGGCGACGTTCGCGATGGATGAATTCTCGCGTCATTGTCTGCTTAAGGGGTTGGACGACATCGGGCTGACGCTGCAACGTGAAGCGGAAATCGCGGCGTATGAAGCAAAGCATCCGGCGCGCGCGGAGATGAAGGCGATTGCCATGATTTTGTAATTTCGTAATCGGGTAATTGTGTAATCTGAATGACGAGAACGACAGCCGCTCCAAATTACAAAATCGCTTTCTCTGGGTCACACCTCATGCGGAATCGGAGTGCGTTCGTGAAAAAACTTCTTTTCGTTTTCACCATCAACCTGTTGGTTCTGCTTTCCGCGGGGCGCGCTCAGTCCGCTGCACCGAAGCAACTCACGATTGAACAGATCTTCGCCGAGGGGGAAGTCACGGGACGCGCTCCGGAGACGATCAAGTGGAGTCCGGACGGCACCAAGATCTCATTCGTGCAGCGCGATGACGCTGGCGAGCACGGCGAACTCTGGTATGCGGACGCGGTGACGGGCGAGAAAAAAATACTGGCCAGCGAGACCAAGCTTTCGCAGCTTGCCCCTCCTACGAGCAAGATCAGGGACGAGCGCGAGAAAGAGCGCGTGACGCGGTATCACGTTGCCGAATACACGTGGTCGCCCGATTCCAAGCACCTGCTCTTCGATGCGCGGGGACAGCTCTGGTACTACAGCCTGGATACGGGAACGGCGGTGCAGCTTACGTCGTCCCCGGACGCGAGCGAAGACCCGAAGTTTTCGCCGGACGGCAAGCGGATCGCCTACGTGCGCAAGCACAATCTTTACGTACATCCAGTCTCGGGAGAGGAAGGCGAACGTCCGCTCACGCGCGAGGAGAAAGAGAAAGACAAGGCTAAAGATAGGGACAAAGAAAAAGACGACAACATCCTGAACGGCGAAGTGGACTGGGTGTACGCCGAAGAACTGGCGGTGCGCAGCAATTTTTTCTGGTCGCCGGAAGGGCACGAAATTGTTTTTCTGCAAATGGATGAGACTCGCGTGCCGACTTATCCCATCACCGACTGGTTGCCGACGCATCCCCGGGTCGAGCGGGAAAAATATCCGAAGGCGGGAGATCCGAATCCCAGCGTGCGGCTGGGAGTGGTGGGCGGCAATGGCGGCAAGGTGCGCTGGATCAAACTCACCGACGACGATGACACCTATCTACCGCGTTTTGGCTGGATTCGCGAAGGCTGGGCTTGGGCGGAGGTCCTAAATCGCAAGCAGGATGTGATGGACCTTTATTTTATCGACGCGAAGTCGGGCAAGTCGCGCAAAGTGCTGACCGAATCGTCTCCGGATGCGTGGGTAAACGTCAACGACGACTTTCGCATACTGAAATCCGGCGACCGCTTTCTGTGGACCAGCTGGCGCGACGGCCACACGCACATTTATCTTTACAGTTTCAACGCGCAAGACCCGATGTCGGCCGATGCCAAACTCGAGCGGCAGCTCGAAAGCGGAGACTATGAGGTGATCGCGGTCAACGGAGTGGACGAAGCCTTGGGCACTGTATTCTTTACCGCCAATAAAGCAGATCCACGGCAGGAGAAGATTTTTTCGGTGAAGCTGGACGGCTCGGGAATGCAAAGCATTTCACCGGAGGCAGGCAACTATACTGCCAGCTTCTCCGACGATGGCAAGCATTTTGTGGAAACGCATTCTGCGACGCTGAGGCCGCCGCGGATTTTGTTGTGCGCGCCGGGCGGCAACTGCTACAAAGTCTGGGAAGGGCGCAGCGTGGCGGATTACGATCCGATTGCGCCGAAGGCTCTGGAATTCAAAGCCGAGGACGGCACGGTGTTGTATGGTTACCTGATTTTGCCGCGCAATACCGATGCGAGCCCGAAAATTCCAATTCCGTTGATCGTGCACATTTATGGCGGTCTCGCCGACCAGATCGTGCGGGATTCATGGGGCGGAACTAACGCGCTGTTCCACCAAATTCTGGCGAACGATGGATTCGCGGTCTTTGCGGTCGATAATCGCGGAACTCCAAACCGCGGGAAGAAATTCTCGGCCGCGACTCGCCTCCAGTTTGGAAGAGTAGAACTGAAAGACCAGCTCACGGCGCTCGACCAGTTGTATGCGCAATTTCCGCAGCTTGACCGCACTCGGACGGGGATGTGGGGGTGGTCGAACGGCGGTTCGATGACGCTCTACGCCCTGACACATTCCGGGCGCTTCAAGGCGGGAATCTCTGTGGCGCCGGTGACCAATTGGCGCGATTACGATTCGATTTACACCGAGCGCTGGTTGGGCCTTCCGAAGGACAACGCCAGGGGCTACGACGATTCGATCGTCAGCGCCGCCAGTAGTCTGCGGGGGTCGTTGCTGCTCGTGCACGGAACCAGTGACGACAATGTTCACTTTCAGAATACAATCCAGATGACCGATGCGCTCATAAAGGCGCAGAAGCAGTTCCGACTGATGGTATATCCGGACAAGACGCACGGAATCGCGGGGTCGGGCACAAAGACGCAGTTGTTTCACATGATGGAAGATTTCTGGAATAAGGAATTGAAATAGCTATCAGCTATCAGCTATCAGCCGTCAGCTATCAGTTTTTCGGCTCTCGGCGCACGTAGGATCTTGCTGATGGCTGAGAGCTGATAGCTGACAGCTGGTTTTATGCATCGCACCACTCTCGGCGATTTCGAACTTACGGTCGTCTCCGATGGAACGTACTTCCTCGATGGCGGAGCTTTCTTTGGCGTCGTTCCGAAGACCATGTGGTCGAAGAAGGTCACACCCGACGAGCAGAACCGGCTCGACGCGGGAATGAATTCGCTGCTGGTACGGACCGGTGAGAAAAACATCCTGATCGAGACCGGCATCGGCAACAAATTGCCCGACCGGTTGGTGCAGATCTACAAGCAGCCAGCCAAACTGCTCGACAACCTGCACGCGGCCGGAGTTACGCCGGAAGAGATCGACCTCGTCATCAACACACACTTGCATTTTGATCACTGTGGCTGGAACACAGTACGCCGGGGGGACCAGGTGGTCGCGACGTTCCCGAATGCGAGGTACTACGTGCAGGAGCAGGAGTGGGAGCATGGCCGCCTGCAACTGGAGCGCGACGCGATCAGCTACATGAGCCCGAATTACGATCCACTGCTGGAGACTGGGCAGATGGTGCTGCTAAACGGCGATCTGGAGCTTTTGCCCGGCATCGCGGTCAAGGTTTTTCCGGGGCACACGGCGAGTATGCAGGCGGTGATCATCGAGAGTGGCGGCAAGAAGGCGTGCTATATCTCCGATCTGATTCCGACCTCAGCTCATATCGACCTGACCTGGGTGATGGCGTTCGATCTGTTTCCGCTGCAAACTATCGAGAGCCGCAAGAAGTACTACGCGTGGGCGATCCCGGAGAGATGGCTGACGGTGTTCACGCATGACGACGCCACGCCGTGGGCATATGTGGAACGCGGGGAGCGGGGAAAACTGGCGTTGAAGACGCTCACGTAGGAACGGCCGCCCTCGGATGTCCAGCGCGGCGGGGCCCCGCAGCGTTCGCCGGCGAAACTAGGTCGAAATGACGGGCGCAATGGCTGGAAGCTTCGCTTCGAAGAATTCTTCCACTCGCCCCAGGATCTCCGCCCCGCTCTTAGCCTCGTAGATTGCCTTCCTGAGCGCCGCGCCTCCGGGCACGCCGTGCGTGAACCACGACGCGAACTGCTTCATCTTGCCTTCCGCTCCGGGCATTTCTTCTTCCAGCAGCATCTGAAAGTAGGTGCGGATCATCTGGTAGCGGTCGGCTTCTGTGGGCTCGTCGTACATTTTTTCTGCTGAGCTTCGCTCCGCTGGGCGGGCGGGGACGCCCGTCCCCCCACGACCCGTTCCCAGACAGGCGACACGGCTCACATACTGCTCAATCTGCCGAAAGATCCACGGATTTGCCGGGGCCATGCGGCCGATCATCACGGCGTCGCAGCCGGTTTGGGCGACGATGGCGCACGCGTCTTCGGGCGAGCGGATGTCGCCATTGCCGATCACGGGAATCTTGACTGCCTGCTTGACGGAGGCGATCCATTCCCAGCGCGCGTTTCCGCTGTAGCCTTGCTCGCGCGTGCGGGCGTGCAACGCAACCGCGCCGAGGCCGCAGCCTTCGGCCATGCGCGCCAGTTCGACGCAGACGATTTCGTCGTCGTTCCATCCGGCGCGGAATTTCACGGTGAAGGGAATCTTCACAGCAGCTCGCACCGATTCGAAAATTTGCCGGATCAGCGGCAGATCGCGCAGCAGGCCCGATCCGCCGTTGCACTTCACGACTTTCTTAGCTGGGCAGCCGAGGTTCAGGTCGACCAGATCGAAGCCAAGGTCTTCCACCAGGCGCGCGGCATCGGCCAGCACGCTCGGACTGCTGCCGAAGAGCTGGGCCGAGATAGGGTGCTCGTCTTCATAGAAGTGCAGGTAGCGTCCACGGACGCGCTGGTCGCGCAGCACCCCGTCGGCCGAGGTGAACTCGGTCATGATCAGGCCGCATCCGCCGAGGTTCTTGATGAAGCGGCGGAAGACGGTGTCGGTGACGCCGGCCATGGGGGCGAGGACCGTGGCGGGAGCGATGCGGACGTTGCCGATGCTGAAGGACTTGGGAAAGGCGCGCGGGGCAGCCTGGCGAGCGTCTTCGGGGGTTGCAGTATCGGCGCCACATGGATTGTCCCAGAACTTTTGCACGGTTTGATTTTACTTTCTTTTCCTGGCAAAGGTTGTGGCAAAGATCCTGGCGAAGACAGCGTGCGACGGTTTCAAAAAGCAAAGCCTCCCGCAGGGGGAGGCTTTCAAAAAATGCGCCTTTCTGCGCGGAACTCACTGCTTGGCGGCGGCTTCGGCTTTTCCCGCGTCGCTCTTGGCATACTTGCGCCGGAAACGCTCGATGCGGCCGGCGGTATCCATGAGCTTCTGCTTGCCGGTAAAGAAGGGGTGGCAGGCGGCGCAGATTTCTACGCCGATGTCGCCCTTGTGGGTGGAGCGCGTGAGAAATGCGTTACCGCAGGCGCAATGCACGCGGATTTCGCCGTAGCTGGGATGGATGGCTGCTTTCATGTCAGTTCCGAAACCTCGATTCAGACATTAGATTCTACAGGAGTTAGGAAGGATTCAGCAACCCAGGCGTCAGGTTCTCAGGAGAACCTTCCAAACCAGAACCTGAGACCTGACACCTAAGACCTGAGACCTGAAAGCAAAACGGCAGGGCCGACCTCCTGCCGTCTCGCTCTTGCGCAAAAAACTCTGGGGCCCCTACTTACCTTTATTGACCACTTTCTTGAGTTCGTTTCCGGGAGTGAATTTGGCGACTCTACGGGCAGCGATCTTGAGGGTGGCACCCGTCTGCGGGTTTCGGCCATTGCGGGCCCTGCGCTGCGAGACGGAAAACGTGCCGAATCCGATCAAGGCTACCCGGTCCCCTTTTCGAAGGGCAGCGGTAACACTGTCCACGGTGGTGTCGATTGCGGTCGTCGCCTGCGCCTTTGAAATGTTGCAGGCTCCGGCGATCCGGTCAACCAGATCAGCTTTATTCATGCTCTCTCCTGACACTAGTCGTTTCGGTTCCCGCGCATCAGCCGGGAAGGAAAGCTCAAAGCGCGAGCACCGGCAACGGCCATTTTCCTCCCTACAGCGGGATTGTCAATGGGAAACACGTACCCATTGCCGGTTTTGACACCTGAGGCGCGCGGTTGTGTCTGCAGTAATGGGGAAATGAGCCGAAAGCGCAGTGCTTTTTCCCTTCTTATCTGCCATCCGCGGCACGGTAGATTTCCTCGGTTCTCCCCCGTTCTCCACAACCCGCCGCTCGTCTCCACAGGATGTGCACAGAGAGGAAACGGTTTCGAGTTGCGGTGCTGGCGGGTTCGGGTGCAGAGTCTAAGTACAGAACAAAGTGCAGAATTCAGTACGAATTATGAAAACAGCAACCGAAGTTTGCCCCCTTTGCGCGGGTTCAGGATGGAAACTGGTTCCGGGAGCGCCGGAGCGCGGCGTCACGCGCTGCGATTGCCAGTTGCGGGCGCGCGGCGGCGCCTTGATCGCGGCGGCGCGAATTCCGAAGAGATACGAGCATTGTGAGCTGTCGAACTTCGAGTTTGAGGGATCGCACTTGCGTCTTGCCCCCGCGCGCATGGCCGCGTACCGGTTCGTGGAAGAGTACCCGGTGAACAAGGCCGGTCTGTTGCTGGTGGGCAAAGCTGGACGGGGAAAAACGCACCTGGCGGTCGGCATCGCGAAAGCGTTGATACGCGAGAAAGGGATCGAGTGCGTTTTCTATGACTACGCCGACCTGTTGAAGCAGATCCAGGACTCATACAACCCCTCGGTACAAGCGACCGAGCTTGGTTTACTCCGGCCAGTGTTTAAAGCGGAAGTGTTGGTGCTGGACGATCTAGGGTCGGTGAGACCGACGGAGTGGCGGTGGGATACGGTGCGGTTAATCCTGAACACGCGTTACAACGATAGCCTCACCACGATCATCACCACCAACTTCGCGGACGAACCAGCCGCGGGCGTTGTTGACCCTGACGCGCTGAGGGTTTCTGAGTCTTTTGCAACTGCGCGGGCAGCGGCCCGGGATGATACTCTAGGCGACCGCATCGGCGAGCGCATGCGTTCCCGCCTCCACGAGATGTGCCGCATCGTGAGGCTGGAAGGGGATGACTTCCGGGTCAAGTTTAAGAGCGCGAGCTTCGGATGATTCCGCACTACAATCACAAGCGTGCTGACCGAACGCATCGAGTTCCGGCCGGAAGCTGACGCCGAGGTCTTCTCCGCCGTCACCGACGCCCCAGCTGTGTTTCTTTTGCGGGGCGAGGATGCCAACTCCGAGCCCTACGTCAGCAAGACTGCCAACCTTCGGCGGCGGCTGCAGCGTCTGCTTTCGGCTCCGGAAGAGCATACGAGACGTCTCAACCTGCGGGATCGCGTGCGCGGGATCGAATACACGCTGACCGGCTCCGACTTCGAATCGGGATTCGTGCTCTACCAAGTCCTGCGCGCCGCTTTCCCAAAGTCCTACTCGAATCGCCTGCGGCTGCGGTTCGCTCCTCTGGTCAAGCTGCATCTGGAGAACGAATTTCCCCGCGCTTCGATCACAACGCGTTTGGGAAGGATCTCGGGGAAAAACGTTTACTACGGGCCGTTTGCTTCGCGGGTAGCGGCGGAAAAGTTTATGAATGACGCGCTCGACTGTTTCAAGATGCGGCGCTGCGTCGAAGACCTCCATCCCGATCCGACATTTCCCGGCTGCGTTTATTCCGAAATGAAGATGTGTTTGGCGCCCTGCTTTCGCGGCTGCACCGATGACGAGTACCGCGCCGAGGTGGTGCGGGTCGAGGATTTTCTGGACTCGCGCGGCGAATCGCTGAAGCGGCAGATGGCGGCGGAGCGCGATGCCGCCTCGGCGAAAATGGAATTCGAGACGGCCGCATCCATTCATGCTCGGCTCGACAAACTCACTCCCGTGCTGCAGCAACTGCCGGAATTCGTCCGCCGGGTTGACCAGTCACACGCCGTGATCGTGCAGAAGTCCCGGCAGCCGGAGAGCGTCGCATTATTCCGCGTTGACGCTGGCGCGATCGCGGGGCCGCTCGAATTTCCCATCTCCGGCAGCGAGCACACTAAATCGCAATCAATGGAAGCCCGCATCCAGGCCGCACTAACGGCATTTCCCGCGTCCAAACCAGGCAGCGCAAACGAGCGCATGGAGCATCTGGCGATCCTGAAGCGCTGGTGCTATCGCGGCACCCGGGCAGGCGAGATCTTCTTTGCCGATGCCAGGGGAGAGCTGCCGATGCGGCGCCTGGTGCGCGGAATCGGACGAGTGTACAAAGGCGAAGCACCCGAAAGCGAAATGAACGCGAAGCCGGCGGGATGAGGCCCGAGCTTCTCAATTGAAAGTTCGCTCTCGTAAAATGGCATCACTATGGCGAAAAAGACCAAAACATCGACCAAGTCTAAATCGAACAAAAAAGCCGCAGCGCGACCTGCACGTCTCGATCAACCCCTTCGCGACCACCTGCTCTACTTGCTAAACGGCGGTGGGGCACACGCCAACTTCGATGCTGCCATGGGCGACTGGCCCGTGCAACTCGCCGGAGTCAAAGTTGCGAACTTCCCTCACACCGCATGGATGCTGCTCGAGCACATGCGCCTCGGCCAGTGGGACATCCTGGAGTTCAGCCGCAATTCGAAGCACGTCTCCCCGAAATGGCCCGAAGGCTACTGGCCTGCCTCGGAAGCTCCTGCGGACGAGAAAGCATGGACCGCGAGTATGGCTGCGTTCAGGAAGGACTTGCAGACGATGGAGCGGCTTGTCAGGGACCGGAAAGTCGATCTCTACGCCCGGATTCCCTGGGGTGATGGGCAAACGATTTTGCGCGAGGCGCAGCTCGTGGCCGACCACAATGCGTATCACCTCGGACAACTGGTGATGCTGCGGAAGAGCATCGGAATCTGAGCCAGCGGAGCGAACTGGAACACCGCCGAGACGCAGAGAACGCCGAGAAATTTTTGAGCCAAAATCAAAAACCGAGGGAGCGTCTTTTCTTTCCAAAAATCCTCACCTTAGTTTTCTAAGACCCAAGAAAGGTTTTCTCGGCGCTCTCGGCGTCTCGGCGGTGAAAAGCTTCAAGCCGCGCGAACCGGCATGCGGGGCGGCCTTTTCCGGAACACAACCCTTAACTCTTCCCGCCATCGCTCGTCGATTCCCAGCACTTCCCAATCGATCTCCGGCGACAGATAACGCAGGATCGTGTCGGTTGTCGGATGCACGCGCAGAGCGGGCGCGACCAGCATAAGTAGAGGCTTCTGCAGCGAGATCTCGCGCCCAGGAAAGTAACCGAATTGCGCAAACTCTCCGCGGCTCTGGTGCCAGGCGACGCGCGACCAGTAATCCACTCCTTGCAGGGGAAGGTGGATATCCTCGTCGGCTTTGAGTTCAATGACGGCCAGTCGGCCCTCGCGAGTTGTGGCCAGAATGTCAATCATGGCGCGGTCGGCGGCGGCGAACGCGGGCACCTGGGCATACACCGATTCCGGCCGCAGCCGCCCGTCAAGCGCCGCGATGTTCCGGGTGACCAACGATTCCAGCCAGCGCTCTGGATGCATTCGCCACAACGCGTGGTTCTTGGGGCCGTCCTGGTGACGGACGGCCGCCGCCAGCCGCACCAGATCGGCAAACTGCGTCTCATTCTCCGAGCCGAGAATGCGCTCGTCCGGCCCCACACCGAAAGCGATTTCCTCGCTGCTCTGGAAGTTTCGGGGATCATGCGCAATCCGCGCCTGGGCGAATTCCAGGCCATGCCGCCGGAATGAAATCAGCGCGGGCGAGAGCACCACGACTTCGGATTGCGGCAGAATGCCGCGAATGCGCGCGATCGATTGCGCAAAGCGCTCGCGCGCCAGACCTTCATCGACGGCATGCACCAAGCGGGTTGCCAGGTTGCCGCGATCGCCGGTATCCACCGGTACGAGCGCATCCTCCTGTTGGTCGAATTCGTACAAGTGCCACTTCGCCGCCGTTGGATGGAGGTGCGCCATTCGCTGCCGGGTCAGCGTAGCCATGCCTTGCGGGACAATTATCGCCAGCCCTTCGACGACGCGGCGCTCCTGCTGCGCCAAGCGGCACGCCTCCAGCCAAAGGATTCCGACGGTCAGCGTGCCATCGACGGTCGATTGCGTTTCCTGGTCGTTGACTGCGACGACGGCCAATGCATGCTGCCCCTGGCGCAGCAAGCCGCGCAGATAGGCCGGACCGAAGGAGTGTTCGAGGTCCACGCTGGTAGTCAGCCGGACGACGGTCCAGCCGGGGAAATTTCGTTCGAGTGCGCGGCGCAGGCGAGGCTCGTAGGCAACGCGCGCCGCCCTCCGCGCGGCTGGCGAGCGTTGATCGCGATCGCGGCAGAAGTCGAGCCGGGTGGGGCGATTCTGCCCCATGCGCTGCACCCGCAACCGCAGCGTGGTGGCCTTCACTTCCGCATCCAGCACTCGCCGCACGAAATTCCGCTCGCTGGACCACAGATGCAGCAGGCATTTGTTGTACTCGCCGGAAATCGAATACTTCGACTCGGCCAGATCGAACGCGATTGCGCCGTCTTCCACTACGACCGCCCCGCGGGCGCCGTCGAGAAAGTCGGAGAGTATCTGGCTGAGCGAGTCTGGGGTCACAGATCTAAATTATTCCCCCGCGGAGCCCTCGTCAGTGATCGTTAGACCGCGAAATTGTTTGGTTTCGGTCCGGCGCAACCGTCGCAAGGCAACGACCGTCGCCTACGAGCGACGGGGTTCGAGCAAACCCCCAAACGATTGCTCGTAGCCCGTGGCTCGTAAGTTCTAGCATTTCGCTCATGGGATAATGCAGTAGCTGCGAGTCGTTTGCAAAGCCAAGGGCATCCAAATATGGTGACTGCCAACCAGGAACACTTCTTCTTCGAGCACTACGGACTTACGAATCACGATCTTGAGATTTACCTGGCCGCCGCGCTTTCGGCGGGCGGCGACTACGCCGACCTTTATTTCGAATACCTGACCTCGACCTCTCTGATGGTGGATGAGTCGCTGGTGAAGTCCGCTTCGCAGGGGATTTCGGCTGGCTGCGGCGTGCGGGTCGTCTCTGGCGAGCGCACCGGGTATGCCTATACCGACGATCTTTCTCCGCAACGGATTCTGCATGCTGCCCGCACTGCGGCGCTGATTGCGAGCGCGCCGGCCAAGACGACGGTTGCCGGATTCCACCAGAAGCCGGCGCGCAGCCTGTATCCCGTGGCGTTGCCTTCGGTGGACGCGGACATTACCGCCAAGGTTGAACTGCTGATACGTGCCGATCAAACCGCTCGGGGCTACGATCCGCGAATCAAGGAAGTACGAACGAACTATGCCGACGAACTGAGGACGATCCTGGTGGTTGGTTCCGACGGCACGTTTGCGGAAGACTCGCAGCCGCTGGCGCGCATGAATGTTTCCTGCATCGCGAAGACGGATGCGAGTTCGGGCCGTGGCACCTCTGGCGGCGGCGGGCGGGTTGCGCTCGACTTCTTCTTTGGCGACAAAACTCCCGAGTTCTTTGCCAAAGAGGCCGCGCGCCAGGCAATTCTGCAACTCGACGCGCGCGAAGCTCCGGCCGGCGATATGGAAGTGGTGCTCGGTCCGGGATGGCCCGGCGTTCTGCTGCACGAGGCCGTGGGTCACGGGTTAGAGGCCGACTTCAATCGCAAGAAGACGTCGGCATTCGCCGGCCTGATCGGCAAACGAGTGGCCAGCGAAAAATGCACCGTGGTCGACAACGGCACCATGCCGTGGCGTCGCGGATCGCTGAACGTGGACGACGAAGGCCAGCCGACTCAGGAAACGGTACTGATCGAGAATGGAATTCTAAAGGGATATCTGAGCGACAAACTCTCCTCGAAGCTGATGGGCCTTGCCGACACGGGCAACGGGCGCCGCGAGAGTTATGAGCACATTCCGATGCCGCGCATGACGAACACTTACATGCTCGCCGGACAAGATGATCCCGGAGACATCATTCGCTCGGTGAAGAATGGCGTTTACGCGGTGAACTTCGGCGGCGGGCAGGTCGATATCACGAACGGCAAATTTGTTTTCTCGGCGTCGGAAGCGTATCTCATCGAAAACGGACAGATCACAGCCCCGATCAAGGGAGCAACGCTGATCGGCAACGGGCCCGATGTGCTGACACGGGTTTCGATGGTCGGCAACGATTTGAAGCTCGACGAAGGCGTCGGCACCTGCGGCAAAGATGGACAGGCTGTTCCGGTCGGTGTCGGCATCCCGACTATTAAGATCGACCGCCTGACCGTCGGCGGCACCGCAAAGCGCGAAACCGGCGGATTCATGCAATAACAGCATTTCTCACCACGGAGTCACGGAGAAAACCAAACTCACTGATTCTTGATCCGTGTCCCCGCGAGAGAATAAGAAAAAGATTGGTTTTCTCCGTGCCTCCGTGCCTCCGTGGTAGATTTTGACTTTGAAATGACGACAACACTAGAAACCAGCGAAACGAAACTCGCAACCGATCTCAAGGAAATCGCCACCGACCTCGTCAGCCGCGCGATGCAAGGCGGAGCGACCGCGGCCGAGTGTGTTGTCCGCGAAGGCGACGAATTTTCGACTGTGGTGCGGCTGGGCCAAGTCGAAACGCTGAAGGAATCGGGCTCGCGTGCCGTCGGCGTCCGCGTCTTCTTCGGACAGCGCGCCGCCAGCACATATTCAAGTGATTTCTCCGCTGCGGGCATCGAGCGCATGCTGAAGTCGGCGCTCGAACTGGCGAAGATCACTTCCGAAGATCCGCACGCGGGCATTCCCGAAGCCGGCAAGCTCGGATCCCTTTCCGGCGACCTCAATCTTTATCACGAGGACGTGTACTCCCTGCCCGGCCCCGAGCGCATCGAGTACGCACGCCGCGCCGAAAAGGCCGCGCTCGACGCCGATCCACGTATCAAGAACTCCGAGGGCGGATCGTTCGACGCCGCGACCGGCAGAAAAGTGCTGGCGAATTCTCACGGCTTTGTCGGCGAATACCGGCGGTCGTACTGTTCGGTCGCAGTGGTGCCCATTGCGCAGGACGCGAACGGCCTCATGCAGCGCGATTATTGGTATTCGGTGGCGCGCAGCCTGGCGAAGCTCGACTCGGCGGAGCAGGTCGGCAAAGAAGCCGCGCGCCGCACACTGCGTCGCCTCGGCGCGCGCAAGGTTAAGACCGCGCTTGTGCCGGTGGTGCTCGATCCCATGGTCGCAAGCTCCATGCTCGAACATATTTTCGAGGGAGTGAATGGCGACTCGGTCTATCGCGGAGCCTCGTTCCTGGCGGGCAAGCTCGGCGAGAAAATTGCCGGAGCGAACGTCACCGTCATCGATGACGGGACCATGCCCGGCGGCTTCGGCACCACGCCCTTCGATGGCGAAGGGATTCCCACGCGCCGCACGACAGTGATTGAGAACGGAATTCTGAAATCGTATCTGCTGAATACCTACACGGCGAAAAAGTTGGGCCTCGAAACCACCGCCAACGCATCCCGCGGACTGGCCGGGACGCCCGGAATCGGTCCAGGGAATTACTTCCTGGAACCGGGGACGAAAACGCCGAACCAGATTATCGCGGACATCAAAGACGGCCTCTATGTAACCGAGTTTCTAGGTCACGGCGCAAACCTAGTCACCGGCGATTACTCCCGGGGCGCCTCCGGCATGTGGATCGTCAACGGCGAACTCGCCTATCCCGTCGAAGAGATCACGGTAGCCGGGAATCTCAAAGACATGTTCTGCAATATTTCCGAGATAGGCAGCGACCTGGAATTCCGTGGCAGCGTAGCCTCACCTACGATCCGCATCGACGGCCTCACTGTAGGCGGAGAGTGAAAAGGGCTCGCGTAGGGACAGCCGAGCGAAGCTCGGCAGCTGCCTGCTCGTAATCAGGCGCTCGATTTTGAAAGTCGAGTCTCCTCAGAGGCCGCCAGAGCTTTTCGCACTTTCTCGACTCCCTCCGCCATCGCGTACTTCAGCTTCTCGATCCCCTCGCCGGTCACCGCGGAAATTGGATAAAGCTTCAGCTTCTTGCGCGTCGCCCACTGCTTTAGTTTCTTAAGCTTCTCCGGATTCGCCACATCGATCTTGGACGCGACCATCAGGGTCGGCTTCTTCTCGAGGCCCGCTCCAAAACTCGCCAGCTCGCCCACAATAACCTCAACGTCCTTCAGCACGTCGGCCCGCCCGCTGCTGTCGGAGACGTCCACCATATGCACCAGCAGGCGCGTGCGCTCGATGTGCCGCAGAAATTGTGTGCCGAGGCCTGATCCGGTGTGCGCGCCTTCGATCAAGCCCGGAATGTCGGCGACCACGAAACTCTCTTCTTTTCCCTTGTCGCCCGCCAGCACCACGCCCAGGTTCGGTTCCAGCGTGGTAAACGGATAATCCGCAACCTTCGGCCGCGCCGCCGAGATGCGCGAGATGAGCGTCGACTTGCCTACATTCGGATATCCCACCAGCCCCACATCGGCGAGTAGCTTCAACTCCAGGCGGAAGTTGCGTTCTTCGCCGGGGCGTCCCTCCTCGTGCTCGCGCGGCGCCTGGTGCGTAGAAGTCGCAAACTGCGCGTTGCCTCGTCCGCCTCGTCCGCCGCGCGCAATCACAACCCGTTCGTCGGGGCGCGAAAAATCGTAAACTTTTTCGCCCGTGTCCTCGTCGAAAACGATCGTGCCCACCGGCACCTTCAGGACAGTCCCTTCCCCGTCGCGGCCAGTTTTCTTCGCGCCCTCGCCGTGACGTCCGCGCTCGGCCTTGTATTCCGGATTAAAACGAAAATGCACCAGCGTATTGTGGCGCTCGCTCGATTCCATCCAGATGTCGCCGCCCTTGCCGCCATCGCCGCCCGAAGGCCCGCCGCGCGGAACATACTTCTCCCGCCGGAACGCCATGCAGCCGTTGCCGCCATCGCCGGCCTTCACTCGAATTTTGGCTTCATCAACAAACATGGATGTGTGGCGCGGACACTCTTGTCCGCGAAAAGCAAGCCCTCCCAGAACTCACGTAGGGACGGCCGCCCTCGGCCGTCCAATCGGAGCGAAGCTCCGCAGTTTCGCCGCGAAACGAAAAAGCCTCGACGCGAAGCCGAGGCTGGTGGATTTCCCGTAGAGACGCGGCTTGCCGCGTCTCCCGCCGTGTCCAAAGAAGATGGGGCAAGCCCCGTCTCTACAATAACGACCTACTTTGCTTCTATAGCCTCGGGCTCGACCATCACAAACTTCCCCATCGATCCCTTGTCCATGAACTTGATGCGTCCCGTGATCTTGGCGAAGAGAGTGTCGTCCTTGCCGCGTCCAACGTTCAGTCCGGGCTTCACCCGCGTGCCCCGCTGGCGGACGATGATCGTGCCGCCGGGCACCAGTTGTCCGCCGAAAGCCTTAAACCCAAGCCGCTGCGCGTTCGAGTCGCGCCCGTTTCGTGAAGTACCTTGTCCTTTTTTATGTGCCATATATCAGTTCCCGGTTCTCAGTGGCCAGTAATTTCAATTTCTCGTCATCCCAAACTAAGTCATCCCAAACTAAATTGTCATCCTGAGCAAAGCGAAGGATCTGCTACTTCTTCTTCGCCGCCGCTTTCTTCGGCGCCGATTTCTTCCCGTGCGTGTGCGCTACGTGCTTCTTCGCCTTTTTCCCCGGCCTCTTCGAAGTCTTCACTTCGTCGCCGCCCTCGTGCGCCTGTTTCACCTTCTTCTCTTTTTTCGGAAGCTCAGGCGCTTTGAACGACTGCCCATCAAAAGCGATCTCGGTGATGCGGACCGCGGTATAGTCCTGCCGGTGCCCACGCAGCTTCTTGTATTGCTTCTTGCGCTTGTAGTGGAAGACGAGGATCTTGTCGCCGCGTCCCTGTTCGACAACCTCGCCGCTAACGGTCGCCCCCGACCCCGCAGGCAAAACGCTGCCCGCCTCGGCCGAAACCGCCAGCACGTCGCCGAACTCGACCTTGCCGTCCTTGTCTTCCTGTGTTTCCACCCGGATCACGTCGCCCGGGGCTACCCGATACTGCTTTCCACCTGCACGGATCACCGCGTACATAAACTCTCCTCTTGCGCTCGTGTAGGGACGGCGCCCTCGCCGTCCAAGCCGAGCGCAGCTCGGCCGCTGCCATCCTATGCTTGCTGTTTTCCCGCTGCGGCTTCTGACCGGAAACGCGGCGCGGCCCCAGAACGGGTCCGCAAGTACAGGCAAACTCAACTAGTCTATCGTGTGCTGCGGAAATCGGTCAAACGGAAGACGTTGCCGATCCACGAACGGGGAAGGGCACGAGTTTACTCGTGCCGCTTAATCGTCAGAAATTGCTCGCGCTTCAGCGCCCGAGGTGTGCTTCTTCTGCCCTCAATTCGTTTCCCCGCAGCCTGGTGCAGCCCTATTCTTCGAAGTAGTCTGAATCGAGTTTCGGCACCCGGAGGGAACGTAGCGTGACCCCGACTTCGTGGTCGATCATGAGGTTGGCCAGTTTCCGACCGTCCACAAGAACGATCCGCTCGACCGAACCAGCGAAATCGATCGCCTGCTGACTGAATGTCGAGGTCGTTATAAACACGCCCTTATTCGCCCGCTGTCCTGCGAGCGCACCATAGAACCCCTGAATATCTGGGCGGCTAACGGGGCTTTGCCACCGCTTGGCTTGCACGTACACCTTTTCAAGACCGAGACGGTCCAGCGAAATCACGCCGTCGATTCCCCCGTCTCCGGGCCGACCGACCCGAAGTAGATCGGCACGATTGGTGCCGTACCCCATCTTGTGCAGAAGGTCGAGAACAATCGTCTCGAAATATTCCGGTGAGACTTGCGAAAGCATCTCAAGCAGTTCGGCGGTGACCGCTTGCCGCAATTCTGCCATTGCTTGCTCAAGACGGTCGTCTGGACTCGCTGGGGCGCGCTCGGAGGCTGTCGGCTCGACAGGCAGGGTAGCAGACTCCTCCACGTCGGTCGCCGGTCGCAACCGAACATCTTTATGTTCAGTCACGAGCCTTTCCAGAACGTCATCGGACAAGGGTGCAGGATGGGTGCTAGCAAAGGCCCGCCCTTGCTCAGTCAATTGCCAATGACCGCGTCGAGGGCTGACTGAAAAACCAGCACGTTTGAGCCGGTCGTGCGCCCACCCGGCACGATTCTTGTAAGTACGCTGAGCACCGCTCGGTAGGAGTTCTGCCCGGTCAGTCTCGCTGAGGTGGAGTGCTTCCGCCGCGGCATCATGGACGTCGCGTGCGGGTGCTCCCTGCGGGTGCTTCGCGAGGTAGCGCATCACTGGTTCAACAAACTGATCGTATGTCGGAACAGACATCCCTTACCTCTACGGCGCAGCCGTCTATCACCCTGTGGGTACGCCCGCATTATACGAGTGCTGACCGAACCTTGGTTACTCAGAACCCCTTGGCCGAATCCAGCAGAATCGTAACCGGCCCTTCGTTGACCAGTTCCACTTGCATCGTTTCCTGAAACCGTCCGGTTTCGCAGCGCAGGCCGACGGCGCGGACTTTCTCCACAAAATATTCGTAGAGTTCGCGCGCCTGCTCAGTCGGAGCGGCCGCGTCGAACGAGGGCCGCTTGCCGCGGCGCGCGTCTCCGTAGAGAGTAAACTGCGAGACCACCAGCAGCGCGCCGGCAACCTCCGCGACCGACAAATTCATCTTGCCGCCGGCATCTTCAAAAATGCGCAGGCCAATCGTCTTCTCGGCAAGGTAGTCAGCCTCAGTAGGCGTATCTCCCGCTCCCACCCCGAGCAGCACCAGCAGGCCGAGGCCGATCTCGCCGGTGATTTCGCCGGCGACCGTGACTCGGGCGCGGCTCACGCGCTGTACCACGGCGCGCATTTAACGGCCGGCCTCGCCGAGAAGCGTCTCGTGTCCGGCGAGCGCGGAAGACCCGAGCACCATCAGAACAGCCAGCAGGGTTATGATTTTCACGTCCAAATCGTGACATGAGTTCGGCAAAATGAGCAAGAGAGAGCGCAAGACCGCGCTGCCCAAGTTTGACCCCGCTCCCCGCCGCCAATTAGGATTCCGTAGTGATCTCCATACAACCAGCTTTCTTTTGCAGTCCGCTGAAAAACTCCTTATTCGTATCAGGGTATCGCTTTAGCGATACCGTAAGTTCTTCCAAATCAGAAGCCCCTTTAGGGGCTGAGCATTTTCCGTTACTTCCTTTGCATACTTTTCCGATCCCTTTTAGACTACTGGTTTCGATTTCATTCGATCCGTTGAGCAACATGCAGTCGTAATTCAGCAAACGCCGGCCCGGAACCCGGACCCGCGATTCCACAGACTTAGAAACGAGGAAAACATGGCAGCCGTTGATGAAAAAGTGAAACAGATTATTGTCGAGCAGTTGGGTGTGGACGAGGGCGAGGTCACGCCCAGCGCTTCATTCGTGGATGACCTGGGCGCCGATTCGCTCGATACTGTCGAGCTCGTGATGGCCTTTGAAGAGGCCTTCGATATCGAAATCCCCGACGAGGATGCGGAGAAGATTCGCACCGTGTCCGATGCCGTCGACTACATCGGCAAGCACGCGAAGGCGGGTAAGTAATTTGGCAAGACGGGTCGTCATCACCGGCATCGGCCTGATCTGTTCCGTGGGCAATACCACCGACGCGGTGTGGCAGGCCCTGCTTGCGGGCAAGAGTGGCGTGGATCGCATTACCGGGTTCGACGCCTCCGCCTTTGCCTGCCAGATCGCAGCCGAGGTCCGCAACTTCGATCCTTTCCAATTTATCGAAAAAAAAGAAGTGAAGAAGATGGGCCGCTTCATCCACTTTGCGATCGCCGCCTCGGAGGAAGCGATCAAGATGTCGCAGCTCCAGATCACACCCGAAAACGCCGAGAACGTCGGCGTGCATATCGGCTCGGGCATTGGCGGATTCGACGTGATCGAGCGGGAACACACTGCGCTCCTCCAGGGCGGTCCGCGCAAGATCTCGCCTTTCTTCATTCCTGCCGCCATCATCAACCTCGCCGCCGGGCACGTTTCCATGCGGTTCGGCGCCAAGGGCCCGAATGAAGCGACGGCCACGGCCTGCACCACCAGCGCCCACTCGATCGGCGATTCCTTCCGCATCATCCAGCACCAGGATGCCGACGTCATGATTGCCGGCGGCTCCGAAGCCGCCATTACTCCCATGGGCGTCGGCGGATTCGCCGCCATGCGCGCGCTTTCCACCCGCAATGACGACCCCGCCCGCGCCAGCCGTCCCTGGGACAAGGACCGCGACGGCTTCGTGATGGGCGAAGGTGCCGGCATCCTGGTTCTCGAAGAACTCGAGCATGCCCGCCGCCGGGGCGCTCCCATCCTGGCGGAAATCGTTGGCTACGGTATGTCCGCCGACGCGTATCACATGACGCAACCCGCCCCCGAGCACGAAGGCGGCTTCCGCGTCATGCGCAACGCGCTGCGCGACGCGAAACTCGATCCGAGCGTCGTCGGCTACCTCAACGCCCACGGCACCTCGACACCCATCGGCGACACGCTCGAGGCACACGCCATTCGAAATTTATTTGGAAAGAAAGTCCCGGTCAGTTCCACCAAGTCCATGACCGGCCATCTGCTCGGCGGAGCGGGCGGATTAGAGGCTGGAGTGACGGTGCTGGCGCTGCGCGATCAGATTCTGCCGCCCACCATCAACCTCGAGAGTCAGGACCCCGGAACCGAAGGCATGGATTTCGTTCCCAACCACGCCCGCAAAACGCAATTCGAATACGCCATGTCGAATTCGTTCGGCTTCGGCGGCACCAATGGCGCGCTGCTCTTCCGAAGGTGGACAGAATAAGAAAGCCGTAGGGACAGCCGCCCCCGGCTGTCCAGGCGAGCGAAGCTCGCCTGCGGTTTTGTCTACACTCAGGCCAGGCTGCGGGATAATTCGGGCCTCGTATCAGGGTATCGCTTTAGCTATCCGGAATTCCTTAGAAATCAACCGCCTCGTTAGGGGCTGCTCCTACTCCTTCTTCATGGCGTCGATTAACACATAGAGCTGGTTCGTGTCCGTCACCTCGACGTAGGGCTTGCCCGTATGTCTGTTGCTGACCACCCAGATCGTCGGCGTGTGCTCGATGTGCAGACTCATGCCCAAGTCTTTGTCCGCTCTCACCAGCCCCGCCAGTTTGCCATCCGGATCCACCACGAACGGCAAACCAATCTTGTGATCGGCGGCAAACTTGTCCGCAAATCCCCGCAGATTCTGCGGGAAGATCTCCATTTGGTGCGCGAACACAGTTTCTCGAAACGCGTTTCCGATCTCCTTGGAATGCGTGTCGAAGTAGCGCGCCAGCACCGCGGCGTCGAACGACCAGTTGTGCGCCGGCAACGGAAAATCGTGCTGCACCAGCGGAATCTTATAGGTCCGTGAGGCCTGCGCCAGCAGCGGCGCGACCCGGCCGCATTGCGGACATTGCAGGTCTTCGAAAACGACGATCGCCATCTGCGCCCCCTTCGGCGGACGGAGAGCCTCCGGCGCATCCTGCGCGAAAACCGGGAGGCAGAGCAGAACCAGACACACCAGAACCAGAGTCGGCAGAACCAGGGACGGCAGAACTAAGAGCGGTAGTCGTTGAATCTTCATAGTTTTATTTGGATGCACGTCGAATCGAGAATATCCCTATGGTAGCGACTTTTTCGGCAGTCTGCCAGATTTCTCGCAAACTGCGCGGGCTGATCCCGCGAGCTTACTTCAAGTCGCCGGTGGGGTTGAGGTTGTAAAAATAATAAAAACGCAGGCCGAGGATTTGGCCGGGAAATTCCTTCGGCAGCGGCGGGAACGGGGTGGATGCGGTGATGCTCCCCCACGCGGCCCGATCGAGCGCCACGTCGCCGGACGGGGTGCGGAGCGCCATGCCGCTCACTTTGCCGTCCTTCAGGATGACGAATTCAATCGCGAGCTTGCCCTGTTTCAAGATCGGCGGATACACCGACGGCGGCATCAGGGTATACCAGTTCTGACGCACAATCTGCACGATCCGCGTCAGATAAGGCCCAAAATCCACGCCCATTGTGTCGGTCAGGATTTCCGCCTGATCCAGCGTCTTCGCCCCGCTCCGGCCCTGGCTCAACCCGTAATCGCCCCCGTCTCCCCTACCGTAGTGCCCGCGGCTCTCGGCTGCGGCCCGGGCCGCTTGTTCGATCGCCGAGCCCGCCGTCATGGAAGCATTAAAGTTCGGCATCGGCTGGCTCCGCGGAGGCATCCGCAACTGCGCCGTCTGGTCGCTCGGCTGCGGCTGCGCGAATCCCGAATTCTCCTGCGGCGGGGGCGGTTGCTGATTCTGCGCCTGCTGGCCCTGCGCCGGTGGCTGCGGCACGTTCTCGCTCGGCCTCCCCGGACGCGCGCTTTCCAGTATCTTCTTCAACTCTTCTCGATTGATCTGCGGCGTTTTGCTGGTCGCGATGCGGTCCTTATCCGAAATCACCTTCGCATCGGGACGCCGCATCAGCTTCTGCGCGTCAGGCGGCAGTTCCAAAAACGTCGCGTCCTTCGACTGGTCGGCATTCGCCTGAATCGCCAAATCCACCGTTTGGTGCGGTAACAGCAGCATCAACTTCTCGCTGTTCCACAACAGAATGACCACGAACAAGTGCAGGATCACCGACAGCCAAATCGCTTCCCGCTTGCGCGCCCGCGAGAGATCGTCCTGCAATTGGATGAGCAGATGCGGAACATCGTCAGGATTGAAGCCGCGGTAAGCCGTCTCCCAGTGCTGCGCTTCGAACAAATCGCGCTGCTCCGGTTGCTCGGCGGGAATCAGCGGATCGCGAGGCGGAATTTGGGTGACTGGCATCAGGCAGAGACTATCAAGCTTAGAGCCACGGTCAGCCTCCAAGGTTGCGTGAGATTACGCGTAAAGTTCCTGCGTAAAGTTACGTAAAGTATGGAGTTGCGACCGCCGATTCTATTGTCGCATTTTTTGGGCCCGCCGAGTGAGTACCTGGGTAATGGCCGAGCGACGGGCCCACTGGGCAGAGAGATCAGATCACCAATTTCAGTCCGTCTGCATCACAGTTTTATATTTCTCCGTTAGCCCGACGTGCTGTTCCACCCGTAAAATGTTCTTGGAGATCTGGCCTATGTTCCACAAAGGAACTCGCCTTTCTGGCGTATCTGCCCGTGATGTAGCGGCCCATGGTGGGTCTACACTTCGTATCTCTGTGCCCGGTGTGGCTGTACTTATTGTCGGAATCGCTCTGCTCGCCAGTCCCCGCGGAATGCTCGCCCAGCGGGGCGGTGGCGGCGGACGCGGCATGCCGACCGGCGGCGGCGCCGGCGGTGCCGGCCGTCCGGGAGGAGTCGACGAAAAGGACGATCTCAAGGACTTTCACCGCGCCATGGCCGTCCGAGCCACCGCTCAGCAGAGCACCGCATTCGCCACGGTCGTACAAGACGCTCAGGCCGCCAGCGATCAGCTAAGAACCTTTCGCGACCTTCTGCAGAAAGTCCCCGCTTCTTCACCGCTGTCCGATCGCACAACCGCCCTGGATCAGGCCATTGAAAAAGTTCGCACTGGCAGCAAGAATTTTCTCGCCTCGTTTTCTTCCGCTCAAAAATCCGGCTTGAAGGACATCACTAAAAAACTGGCAAAAGCGGATTCCGACCTCGTGAAACAAATAAAAACGCTGGATCAAATCGTCCAGACCCCCAAACCAGACAACGAACAGATCGCCAACTCCGCTGCCAATCTCGACAAGGCGCTCGCCGGTTTCCAAAGCGAGCAACTCGCGCTCGGCAGAGAAATGAGCATCCTCCTCCCCGCTGACAGCCAGGACCTCACTTTCAACCTTCCCAAGGTGACGAACTCGATTAACGTCGGCGGCCAAACCATTTCAATCCCGGCGTCGGGCGGCGTCTCCCGAACTTCCGCAGAAAACGCCCTCAATCTCTTCAGTCTCAAACTCGTCGCCGATCTCTCCGACCTGCAGCAAAATATCACCGGCATTCTGCGCTCCCAACTCACCCGCTCTCCCCGTTGCGGCGAGCGCATTGAGATTCAACAAGCCACGCTCATCCCTCTGGTTCCCGCGAGCCTCGTGGTGGTTCACTTGCACTTCGAGCGCTGGGTCTGTCCGCCGGGTCAGGAAAGCCCCATGGAAGTTGCCGACGGCGAGGGCACCATCGAGGTCAAGCTCACTCCGTCGCTCGAACAAAAAACTGGCTTGGGCCTTGTCTCCGAAATTGGTCGCGTCGATGCTGAGGGATTCCTCCGCGACATGCTCCGCTCCGGTGACCTCGGCGCCACGCTGCGCGACCAAATCGCCGCATCGCTCCTCTCCGCCATGCAGAGGGGCACAGACACCAAGATCACACTCCCGCCCGCCGCGCAGGAGTCCGCGACCATCCAGAAAGCGCAATTCCAGGATGCCGGCGCTGGCCAATTGTGCCTCGTCCTCGACGGTCAGCTACAGTTCTCCGACGAGCAGACAAAACAATTTGCCACTCAACTTAAGCAACGCCTGTCCGCGCAAGGAACATCACCGCCATAAAAACCCAAATCGGAGCTGCGCTCGTAAAGTTATGCAAAGATTTGTCCGAATCTTGTTTCCCGCGCAACTTCTGGCTCATAATTCCATTCATACATGTAGACAGATCGCTTCAAAAAGGAGATCTCCATGCTCAAGCAGTGCCTTCTCATTCTTCTCGCGGCCAGCCTCATCTCGATCGCCGCGCCTTTCGCGGCGGCCCAGTCGTCCAACGATAGCCCGCCCAGCAATCAGCAACCCTCGCAGGGCAACGGTCGCTGGCACCATGGCCCGCCCGATCCCGCCCAGCGCACCCAGGAACTCACCAAACAACTCAAGCTCACCTCCGATCAGCAAACCAAAGTGCAGGACATCCTCCAGTCCGAACACTCACAGATGGAGAGCCTGCACCAGGACAATTCTCTTTCCCAGCAGGATCGCCACACTAAGATGATGGACATCCACAAGACCACCGACACGCAGATCCGCTCGCTGCTCGACTCTACCCAGCAGAAAAAGTGGGATGAAATGCAGGCCAAGCGTGAGCAATGGGGACAAAACCGTCACCACGGTCCGCCCGACGCCAGCGACCGGCCGGGCCCACCACCTCAGCAATAGCTATCTGGAACCCGCTCGGGGGGGAGGGGCGTCTCGCCCGTCCTAGCCGGGCGAAGCGCGGCAGATGGCTGTGGTCACCGCGACTCTGGATTCGCGGCAGGGTCTTCATACTTCTGCAATTGAACCTCTAACTTCTTCCCCACCCCAATCCGTCCCGCGTGCCGCCCAATCTCCGCCAGAATCGCCAGCCCGAGCTCCAGCGCTCTCCGCCCATCCTCCAGCGAAACCACCGGACGCGACCGGTCTCGCACCGACTGCAGGAATGCCTTGATCTCCGCCAGCAACGGCTCCCCCGCCGTGATCGGCGGCTTCGCCATCTGGATCTGCGGATTCACGCTCGGCTGGGTACCCCACTCATTCGCGTCTTTTGCGTATGAGTGGGCGGTTCCCTCCGCACTGCCGACCGAGAACACCAGCACATCCTGCCGTCCATAATCGATCGAAATATACTGTCCCGCCTGGAAGAAACGCAGCTTGCGCACGCGCTCCGTCGAAACCCGGCTGGCCGTGAAGTTTGCGACGCAGCCCGATTCAAACTCGATGCGCACATTCGCAATATCCACCTTGCCCGAAAGAATCGGCAGCCCCACCGCCCGGATTTCCTTCACCCCCGACTTCACGAAAGTCAGCACAACATCGAGGTCGTGGATCATCAGGTCCAGCACCACGTCCACATCAAGCGCCCGCGGAGAGAACACGCTCAGCCGGTGCACTTCAAAAAACATCGGCCGGTTGATCAGCGGAAGCGTAGCCCGCACCGCCGGATTGAAGCGCTCCAGATGCCCAACCTGCGCCACCCGCTTGTGCTCGAGCGCCAGGCGAAGCAGTTCGTCGGCATCGCCGAGCGTCGCCGCCACCGGCTTTTCGATCAGCACGTCAACCCCGGATTCCATCAGCGCCCGCGCCACCTCCAGATGCAGGACGGTCGGCACAGCGACCGACGCCGCCTGCACCTCGCTATGCGTCATCAGCATCTGCTCGACCGAGCCGAACGCTTTGCAGCTAAACTCGCGGGCAATCGCGTCGGCCCGCGCCGTATCCGGATCGACCACTCCCACCAGCCGCACGCTGCCTGCCTGCTGCAGTTGCCGATAGACACGCGCATGATTGCGCCCGAAGGCGCCCACGCCAATCACCGCCACATTGATCGGAAATTCTTTGATCAGATGAGTGCTCCGGAACCAAGAAATAACGCGCTATTGTCGCAGCTCCAGCCCCAGATAGGAAAGCGCAAAACCAAGAACAACGTAGCGACAGCCGCCCTCGGCTGTCCGCATCTTCACATATTCGCCTTCACATCTTCTTGAGCAGCGCAATCTGCCCGGCATGATACAGCTCGTGCTGCACCACGCCATGAAGCATGTAGTAGAAGGTGTAGTGCGCGCCGTGCTTGCCCGGGACGATCTCGTCAAGCCGCGAGTCCGCAAGAACAGAAACGGCCGCGACCAGTTCCTCGTGGACGCGCCGCACATCTGTCAGCGCCTTGCGCCATGCTGTCTCGCTCGCGTCCGTGACGGACGGAAAATTCTGCGCATCGGAGAGAGTCACCGCGACCCCGCCCAACCGCCGCAGCACCGCGCCATCCCACGCCGCAATATGCAGCACCAGCTCCCAAATCGTGTGGGCACGCGCAATCGGACGCGCCGCCGCCTGCGCCGCCGTGACCCCCTCCAGAATTTCAAACAAAGAATCGCCATGCCAGGCCTCGCCAGCAAACGCCCGGCGAAGTTGATCGGCAATGCGAGCCGCTTCAGACATTGAATGCCTCCATTTCCTTTGTGCGTATTAAGATCAAGGAGTCACAACCATGCTGCCAGAATTTCGCATCGCAACTCATCCTGGTCAAACACTGCTCGCGGAGTTTCTCGAACCGCTGCGACTGACTCAGGCCGAACTTGCCCGCGCTCTGCATATCCCGCTCAACCGCATCAACGAGCTGGTGCGCGGCAAGCGCGGTATCACACCGGAGTCCGCCTTTTTGTTGTCGGAGTACTTCAGGAATTCTCCCGAGTTCTGGATGAACCTCCAAACCGCACACGATCTCTCTCGCGCACGTCAGGAACTGCGCAAGCGCCCCGGCGGAATCACGCGAATCAAGACGCCCGCGAAACTCCGACGTCGCGCCCAAGGCGCAGACTGATCATCGAAGTCTGATCAACGAAAAACTGATCAACGCAGCCTATTCCGCGCACACCGCGATCCCCGCATCATCCGCTGCCCGCGTCATCGCCTCGCCATCCAGCAGCAGACATCGCCCCGCGTCCACCGCCAGACAACTCGCCCCGGCGCGCGCCATCGTCTCGATTGTCTTCACACCGATCACCGGAACGTCGAAGCGCAGATCCTGCCCCGGCTTTGCGACCTTCACCACCGTCAGCGCGCGGCTCAGCGTCGAAGCCTCGCCCTCCAAGTCCAAATCCAGATCCAACGATCGCATCAGCAGCCCCGCCCGCTCGATCGTCGCATCCGTGCCTTCCATCGCCTCAACCGCCACGCACGCTGCTTCCGCGATCACCACCGTTTGTCCAATGTCGTACTCCGCCAGCCGCCGCCCCACCGCGCGTCCATATTCGATGTTCTTACGTTCCTGCCCGCTCGGAGCCCGCTTGCTGAGCACGCCCGCTTTCGCCAGCAGCGGTTCCAGCAGAGCGGTCGAGTTCTCGAGCATGATGCCCTCATCCGCCAGCACCTTCGCCACCGCGCCCAGCAATGAGTCCGTATTCCGCGTGCCGAGCGAGAGCAGCAGCTTCGCCAGCCGCCAGTCCGGCTTGATGGAGGAAAAAATCTGCTTGTGCTTGACCTGCCCCGCCATGACCGCGCGGGTGACGCCCGCGGCTTTGAAAGTATCGATGAGCCTAGACAGCTCGCCCAGCGAAACCCAGTGAACGGAAGCGGCGCCCTTCGTCTCAATCTCGGGAAAGGCCTCTTCCTTGATGGCGGCGACAACGACGTCGTACCCCTGCGCCCGTGCCGCATCCAGCACCAGAAAGGGAAACTTGCCATTGCCCGCGATGAGGCCGAGTTTCTGTGTGGAGGCCATGCAGAAGATAAGTGTAAACGACTCGGTCACTTGCCACATTTCCGGAGGCCGAATGTTCTAGAAATCAATAAAGTTAAGCGTGCTATTGACATTATTAACCATTATATGGAATATATATGAAATTAGTGAGTTCAAATGGATATATCTAAGGCAACGTGCTCAGATTGCAATCGGCCATTGAGGGTGGCGCGCATGGCGTGCCCGTCCTGCTCTCTCGTGCTGGAAGGCAACTTTGAGGTCTCCCCGCTCGCCCAGCTCGGGGTTGACGATCAGGCTTTTGTCATCGCCTTCGTCCGCCACCATGGTTCGCTCAAGAAGATGGAGAGCCTCTTCAACATCAGCTATCCGACTGTCAAAAATCGTTTGAACGCAATCGGGGCGGCCCTCGACCAGAATTTTGCCGCGCCGTCGCCCAACCTTTATGTCTTGGAACAGCTATCTCGCGGGGAGCTAACCGTCGAGGAAGCCCTGGAAAAGCTGAGCTGAAACCGACACGCTAAGGAGGAAGTCATGTCTGAAGAACGAAAGAAAGTGCTGGAAATGCTGGCGAAAGGCACCATCTCCGTTGCCGACGCCGAGAGGCTTCTCGAGAAGATCGCGGAGCCGGCTGCTCCTGAAGCAAGGGCGGAGGGGCGTTCCTCGTCTGAACCCGGTAAGCCGCGCTTCATGCGAATTGTGATTGACAAGCCGGGCCAGGACCAGGTCAACATTCGCATGCCGCTGTCGTTCATGCGGAGCGGCACCGGTCTGCTGGCCGTGCTTCCGACGAGAATCAATGAGAAATTAGCCGAACTTGGGGTTGACTTCTCGGCTCGCGGCGCGATGAATGAAAAGGAGTGGGCGGAGGCCATCGAGAACATGAACATCGACATCGAAAAAGGAAACGGGAAAAAGGTAAGAATCTTCTGCGAGTAGCGCTCGTTGCTACTTGATGATTCCCCGTTCCGATGTCTCGATAAATCGAATGAGCATGTCGATGTCGTCTCCGCGATCTTGCTCGGCGCGCAGCTTCTCCAGCGCCTGCGACGTATTCAGCTTCGAGGCCAGCAGCACCCGATACGCATGATGAATTTTCCGGATCCTTTCTTTCGTGAATCCCCGCCGCTCCAAACCCACGGCATTCAATCCATAGGCGTGCGTTCCGCGCTCGGCGGACGTCTTCGAAAATGGCAGCACATCCCTCGTTATGGTGGTGCCTCCGCCGATAAAGGCATGTATCCCAATCCGCACGAAGTGATGAACCGGGCAGAGGGCCCCGACTGTTGCCCAGTCTCCCACGGTCACGTGCCCGCCGAGCGTGGCCGCGTTCGCCATGATAATGTGACTCCCAACCTGGCAATCGTGCGCAATGTGCGTATAGGCCATGATCAGGTTATGGTCGCCGACTCGCGTGCATCCCCCACCCTTCACCGTGCCGCGGTTGATGGTGACAAACTCGCGGATTTTGTTATGGTCGCCGATTTCCAGTCGTGTCGGTTCGCCCGCATAGCTGATGTCCTGCGGCGCCAGGCCAATCGAAGTGAAAGGGAAGAAGCCATTGTCCGCGCCAATTTTCGTCGCGCCTTCGATCACGACGTGCGAGACCAGATGGCAGCCCTCGCCGAGTTCCACCTCGCGCCCGATCACGCAATAAGGCCCAATCTTGCACGACGGATGTATCTTGCTTTTCGGATCGACGATCGCCGTGGGATGGATGGACATCGGGAAATTTGTGATTGGTAATTTGTGATTTGTGATTTGGGTTGGCGACTCCAAGGTTTCAATCCAAATTACAAATTGGGAATTACAAATTCTCCCCCGCCGCCTCGGCCGCCCCCGCGCCCATGTTCCGCGGCACTAGTCGGCAAGTGACGGTCGCCTCCGCCGCCACTTGCCCGTCCACATACGCCTTGCCTTCCAGGCGCGCCGCCGTCATCCGCCAAGCCCGCACCACCACTTCAATCCGCAACTGATCTCCCGGCACCACCGGACGCCGGAAGCGCGCCTTCTCGATTCCCGTAAACATCATCAGCATCTCGTCCCGGTTCGGAACCTCCGTCAGCAGCAGCAGCCCGCCCGCCTGCGCGATGGCTTCCACAATCAGCACGCCCGGCATGATCGGCTTGTCCGGAAAGTGTCCCTGAAAAAAAGGCTCGGTGATGGTCACGTTTTTCAACGCAACAATGCTCTTCATCCGCACCAGTTCGATCACCCGGTCGATCAAAAGAAATGGATAGCGATGGGGCAGGATCTTGAAAATATCACCAATTCCCATCTCGATTTTCGCCGACGCCGGCGCTTCGGTCGCCGACGCTTCAGTGGTCTGGTTCGTATCAGTCATGCCGTTTCATTCGAGGCGAAGATTATACTGCAGCGCACGTTCCTATGATCTTGGTTGCGAGGGGAACCTAGTCCACGAGGCGCTCCACGTCCCGCACTCCGTCCGTGACGCTCCCCTCCGTAACCGCTGCTCTGTGACGCCCGCCCTAGACTCGCCCGACCTCAAGGCCGATGATCAGCCTAGGGGCCATGCAAGCAACCCATTACGACCGCGCCCCGGAGCTGATCCATGAATTCGCCCGACGCCCAGCCCTCTGCCCCCGCTCGAACCGAACGCGATCGCCGCCGCCACCCTCGCTACACCGTCCAGGTCCAAATCGAAATTCGCCAGGACGGCAACGACGTCCCCATGCGCCTCGAAACCACCGACCTCAGTCTCGGCGGCTGCTACATCCAGCTGATGATGCCTCTCTCCGTCGGCATCCGCGTTCACGCCACCCTCTGGCTCGACGGCTGCGCCGTCGTCTTCCGAGGACTCGTCGTCACCCGCCATCCCGAATTCGGCAACGGCATCATGTTCGTGGAATTCGAAGGTGAGGGAGAACAACTCCTGAACCGATACCTGCAGGCCATCACCACGTAGCACTTCATGAATCTGACTTGCTCTTCCCCATCACCACGATCGGCAGCGTCAACCCATCCCCCAGCGGCACCTCCTCGGCTTCCAACTCCGCATACCCCTTCACCCGATAAAAAGGAACTCCCGTCAACGTCGCCCCCATCTCCAGCCGCCGAAACCCCGCCGCCCAAGCCGCCGCCTCACAAGCCTCCAGAATCATCCCGCCAATCCCCCGCCTCGCCCACGCCGGATGAACAAAAAATGCCCGAACCTTAGCCGCATCCGTCGCCGGATCCAGCAACGAATCCTCGCGCCCCGCAAACTGATCGCCGCCAAATAGCGTTTTCCGCTTGCTCCACCCGCCGCAACCGACCAGCAGCGGCGCTCCCGAGAATTCCGCTTCCGAAGCGTCCATCTCCTCTGCCGCAAAATAGGTTCCATCTGAAATCAGTTGCGTGTCCACTCCATACACCGTCCGCAGCGCGTTCTCCAATTGCGCCGCGGAGTAATCCCCCGCCTGCAATCCCCGCACCGAAGCCTCAATCAATTCCCGAAGCTTCGGAACATCGCGCACCTCCGCCAACCGAATGCGTATCTTCATAACTGACGGCTGAATATCTGACGGCTGACGGCTGACGCCTATTTCCGCGCCGCCGCGCACTCCGCGCAAGGACAAACTTCCCGCAGATAGAACCACGAATAAATTCCCAGATCGTGTTTATCGTTCCACGAAAACTTCAGCGCATACTTGCCCACTGCCTCCGCCGACAGCGCTTTCACCGCCGGCTTGAACATCGGCAAAGCCCCGGGCGCCAGCTTCGCCGCCGCGCCCGCCTTGCGTCCCGACTTCGACCGCTCGTCCTCACAAAGCGCGCAAGGACAAGCATCGCGCAAGAACGCAAACGTATAGACGGACCGGTGCCCATCCTTCCACTCAATCTCCACTCCCGTCCCCGTCGTCAAATGAATCAACACCGACTTGGGATCGTTCCCCACCCGAGGCGTAAAATCCGGCAGCGTCATAAATTTCAGTATCGCACGCCACCCGCGCCCCGCGCCTTCAGTTCGAAAGTCCGAAAAACGGCACGATAACCAACTGTCTCCCATCCGCGTCTAACAGGTCTAAAGTAGGTAAGGTGATCGCAACCGGAGGGCGGCATGGATCGCAGAAAATTCCTGCTCGCGGGCGCTGTGGGAGTTGCGGGTGCATGGGTCAGCTCAACAACTCTCGGCTCAAAAATTCTCAGCTCCCGGATGCTCGATCGGGCATTCGGTCCCGCGTTCGCTGCTCCGCCACCGTTGACGCAGAAGGTCGCCGCCTTTGACACGGTGGAGTTGGGTAAGACCGGAATCCGCACCAGCCGCCTCGCCATGGGCACGGGCACTGTCGGATCTGGTCATCATTCCAATCAGACCGCGCTCGGCATGAAGGGACTGTCGACACTCCTGCTCAATGGCTACGACCACGGCCTGCGTTTTTTTGACTCGGCCGACGCTTATGGGAGTCATCCGCACGTCGCCGAAGCGCTGAAGCATGTGGCACGCGACCAGGTCACCGTCCTCACCAAGACCTTTTCGCGCGATCCCAAGTCTGCCCGCGACGATCTCGACCGCTTCCGCCGCGAGCTGGGCGTCGACTACATCGACATCTGCCTGATGCACTGTCTGACCGAAGGCGATTGGACGGAACGCTTCAAAGGCGTGATGGACGTGCTGTCCGAAGCCAAGGAAAAGGGCATCATCCGCGCGCACGGTTGCTCATGTCACTCCATCGAAGCGCTGCGCGCCGCCGCGAAGTCACCCTGGGTTGAAGTGGATCTGGCGCGCATCAACCCGATCGGCTCGCACATGGACGCCTCGCCCCAGGAAGTCGTCAGCGTTCTGCGCGAGATGAAGGCCGCCGGCAAAGGCATCATCGGCATGAAGATCCTGGGACAAGGCGATCTTCGCGGGCGCGTGGACGACGCGATCCGCTACGCGCTGTCGCTCGGAGTGCTCGACGCATTCACCATTGGCGCTGAAAACAAAGCAGAGCAGGAAGATCTGATTCGCCGCGTCGCCGCTGCATAAGCAACTGGTGAGCGGATAGCCTTGAACGCTGGCCGTTGCCCCTCCGGAACCCAAGCCCGTGTCGCGCGGGCACTCGAGGAGTGCGTCCGCGCCACACAGAATCCAGCCCAGTTCCCCAGCAAGGGGAACCAGGGTTACCCGGCGAAATCGAACTGGATCAGGTTACGATCCAAAGAGCTTGCGGCGCATCGTTCCGGCAACGGCGATCAAGCCCGTGCCTAACAATCCCAGCGTGCCGGGCTCAGGAACGGGCCACTTGGTATCGCCGAGACGGACCCAGCCCGTGTGATCATGATTCCATTGGTTCTTGGACAGAGTAATGTTTTGCGTTGTGGTTCCGGTTACGTTGCGGCCATCAAACATGCCATAAATCGTACCCGAAAGCGTGAAGTTATAGGTGAACTTACCAACTTGGCTGACCAACGTCCAGGTAATCGGCCCGACGAAAGCGCCGCTAAAAATGATTCCCTTGGGTTGGCCGGAGCTGCCTACGCCTTCCACGACAAAGCTGGAGCCCGTGCTGGAAAAGGTTCCGCCGGTCAAGATGCTGGCACCCGTAAAAGCTCCGGTCGAAAAGCTGACCGAGCCCAGGGATCCTCCGAGAGGCGCTACAATGCCGTTGTATTTCATAAGCTCGGCCCCTTTGGATACGACTCCGGCGTTGGTGACATTAACCGTGCCGAACTGGTTAGTTAAATCAATCACGTCTGCCCAAGCCGCCATTGGTAAGAGCAGCGCACATAGGCCCAATACCACTGCAATTCGCCTCATTGTTTCCTCCACAGAAATTCAAGCAACCCATACGGACAACCCTTTTGGGGGGCAGGTCGCCGGGATCACGAGGGTTAATTGTTAATGTTGCGCACTTTTATAGGAGAGTGCATAGAGTCTCTAAGAACAATCGAGGGAGGTCGAGCGACGTCGAGGGAGGGTCGACAACATCACTTTAATCTCCTGGGCGGGAGAAAGCGGTGACTTATGTCACCGTGTTGCGTGACTGGCACTAAGGAGCACGCCGCGTGGCCCACACCGGCGGGAACGATGGCGCACCGACTTGTTCAGGAGTTGGGTGGCTGCTACCAAGCGTCCAGCCCGTCTGGACGCGGACCTGCCCTGAGCGAAACCGAAGGGGCCCTCGCCCGCGGGTCGGTTGGCCAAATTGCCCGCGCAGGACAGCCGCCCCCGGCTGTCCAAGCCGAGCACAGCTCGGCAGCCGCAACTCTGCCGCCAAGATCGAAATCGACCCCAACTTCGTCGGTAACGCCCCATCCACCGTGGGAGTCGTACCGAGACAGCATCAGTTATCCGTGAAGAAGACCGGATTCAAACGACGCGGACGTAAAAGCCTCGCAGCACTGTGGCACTGAGCGGAGGCGAGCTTATCACTGTCTCTGCCGCTCTCTCTCCTCGCGCACTTCCCCTTCCCATCGCCCGCTCCAGCCGCCGTTGCCCCACTCGCCCCGGCCCCAGCCCCGGAACTGTGATCCGTCAATCACACTGCCATCCACGAACTCGAACATGCGCTCTCGCCCGTCCGGACCGCGAGCATAAATCCGCAGCGCCTTCGCATGTCCCTCATCCGGGTCCACGCCGAAGGTACGGAAGTCCAACCGGAACCTCTGGTCATGACGCGCCAGTTCCTTCAGCCGCCCCGTAACATCCACATGCCGGCGCTCGCTCCCATACTGCGCGCTCAGAATCAGGAATTCGCCCTTGTCAACCGGGCCGCCACCATTCCAGTTGCCGCTCCAGCCACCATTGCCCCACTCGCCCCGGCCCCAAGCTCGGAACATCCTGCCATCCACCACGCTGCCATCCACATACTCAAACATGCGCTCCCCACCGTTCGGACCCTTCGCATAAATCCGCAGGGCCTTCTGATGTCCCTCATCTGGATCTCGTCTCATCGAGTCGTGGTTGACCCGGAACGTGCGGTCACGACGCGCCAATTCCTTCAGCCGGTCCGTGACGTCCACATGGTGGTACTCCGTGCCATATTGCGCGCTAAGAATCAGGTACTCGCCCTCGTCGCCCGGCCCCTGCGCCGCCACCGTTCCCAGCAGCATAAGCGACAATGCCGTCGTCAAGAAAATCATGAACCGCATCTTAATCATAAGAGTCTCTCCTATTAGACTGAAATCACTCGAGCCCAGTTTACAGCCCCCGTATCTTATAGGAAACCGACAAGCCATGGATACCGCCGGCATCGCCGCTCTCCTCGAACCTTTCCTCGATCATCCGCTTGCCCCGCCCCAGCTCGATCAAATATCGACATACATCGATCTATTACTCCGCTGGAACGCCCGCATCAACCTCACCGCCATCCGCTCTCCCGATGAAATCGTAGCCCGCCATTTCGGCGAGTCCTTCTTTCTCGCCCGCCACCTCTTCCCGAAAAGTGTGGCGCCCCATCCTCCGCGCGTCCTCGACATCGGCTCCGGCGCCGGATTCCCCGCCCTTCCCCTGAAGATCTGGGCCCCGCACATCCACCTGACGCTGGTCGAATCGAATCACAAGAAGGCCGCCTTCCTCCGCGAAGTGGCCCGCACACTTACATTGACCAACATCAATGTACTTACCGACCGAGCCGAGATCTTAGCCGCGCGCCAAGATTTCCCCCGCGCCGAAGTAGTAACCCTCCGAGCCGTAGAGCACTTCGACACCATTCTCCCCCAAGCCGTAACTTTCCTGGCCCCCAACGCAACCCTAGCCCTGCTAATAAGCACCGCCCAGATCCCCCACCTGACAACCCTGACCACCCTGCAATGGCACCCACCAATACCCGTCCCTCAGTCACATGCAAGAGTGTTGTCAATCGGTGTACGTAAGTAAAGTGGGAAATGTTTGTTCTGCGCAGCGATTAGTGGAAGATCCACCCAAACTGGAGCCTCTCTAATGCATGTAAGTGGTAAATCACAAAACATATCTCATACTGAGATGGACCGAAAAGAGTGTTTCACGTGAAACACTTCTCCATATCTTGAAAGTCCAGACGCATCCCCGTCCCCCGGATGCACAAAGTTGTGAAGTGTTTCACGTGAAACATGTACCCCGAGGTAGTCGGAAACGAACCGAATGTTTCACGTGAAACACTTTGACGCGGGTTGCCCAAAATTCTGGCATTGATTTCGCAGATGCGTTCGCATATTCTGACGCGCAACGCACAGAAAATTAAATCATGGGACGTGTCATCGCAGTTGCCAACCAGAAGGGTGGCGTCGGCAAGACTACGACTGCCATCAACCTTGCCGCCTCACTCGCCGCTGCCGAGGTCAACACGCTGTTGGTGGACTGCGATCCGCAGTCGAACTCAACCAGCGGGCTGGGCCTGGTGAAAACTCCGGAGCGCATCAGCATCTACGACGTGATAATGGGCGTCGCCTCCGCTGAGGAAGCGCTGCAACTCACCGAACTCGAACAGCTCTGGCTAATTCCATCGCACAAGAACCTGATCGGCGCGAACATCGAGCTGGTCGCGACGGAGCGGCGCGAGTATCGTCTGCGCGACGCGCTCGCCAGTTTGATCGAGCGCTTTCAGTTCATCGTGCTGGACTGTCCGCCAGCGCTCGATCTGCTTACGTTGAACGCGCTGGTCGCCGCGGATGGTGTGTTGATTCCGATGCAGGCGGAGTACTTTGCGCTCGAGGGTGTGTCGGAGCTGCTCGACACCATCGAGCGGATACGCGTGGAGCTGAATCCTGGGCTGGCGGTTGAGGGCGTGGTGATCACGATGTTCGATGAGCGGACGAACCTGGCGCAGCAGGTGGCGGAGGAGCTGAAGAAATATTTCGGAGAGAAGCTGTGCACGACGACGATCCCGCGCAACATACGGCTGGCGGAGGCTCCGAGCCACGGGCTGCCGGCGCTGTTGTATGACGTGCGGTCGCGGGGGGCGGAGAGTTACATACGGCTGGCGAAGGAGATCCTGGACCGGCAGGCGAGGGTAGCCAGCGGGCCGGGAGAAGCAGCTTAGATTTATGTACGTAAATATTTATATATGTCGATATGTTTGCGGATTGGCAGATTCTTAGTTCTCCAGTTCTCAGTTCTCAGTTCTCAGAAAACAAGTTGGGCCAGGGAGATTACTTGATGACTACATCGAATGCGGCGGCGGTCGATAAGACTTCCGCTAAGACTGGGACGGAGAAGGTTAGCGAGAAACTGGCGGAGAAGCGGCGGGCTTTGGGGAGGGGGCTGGAGTCTCTGCTGCCGGGGCCACGGGCGGTCACGGCGCCGGCAGTTCCCACCCTTCCGCAAAGTGCGCGGAAGGATGGGGCGCCCGCAGCTGCGAGTACTCCGTTCCCAGTTCCCAGTTCTCGGGGACCCGACTCGTCGCTTTCTTCTTCTCTTCTTTCTTCTTCTGGCGTTGACGGTGGACCCTTCGACTTCGCTCAGAGCAGGCTCGCGGGGGCGCCCGTCGCTCCACTGGAAGATGGCTTGGCGGTGGCGGGAACTGTGGAGGAGTTACAGGCGGTGGCTTCGGGGCGGACTGCGGATGGGGAGGCGGTGTATCGGCTGGCGATGGATCAGATCGATCACAATCCCTACCAGACGCGGAAGGGGTTCGACCAATTTGGGCTCGAGGAAATGGCGAATTCCATCATGGTGCAGGGTGTGTTGCAGCCGATTGTGGTGCGTCCGGGGAAGGAGGGGCGGTTCATCCTGATCTTGGGCGAGCGGCGGTTGCGCGCGTCGAAAATGGCTGGAAAAACGACGATCCCGGTGATCGTGAGGCGGGTTTCGGAACAGCAAGCGGCGGAGATGACGCTGGTGGAGAACCTGCAGCGCGAGGATCTGAACTGCGTGGAGCAGGCGGAGGCGTTCGCGAACTTGAGCAAGGATTTCAAGCTTACGCAGGAGGAGATTGGGAAGCGGGCGGGCGTGTCGCGGGAGCAGGTATCGAATTACATGCGGCTGCTGACGCTGCCGGAAGGTGTGATCGGGGCGCTGCAGAAGGGGAGATTGACATACAGCCACGCGCGGACGCTGTTGCAGCTGCGGGATAACGTCCAGATATGGAAGTACGCGCAAAAGGCGATTGAGGAAAAGATGTCGGTGGCGAAGCTGGAGGATCTGGTGCTGGGGGTGAGTGCGGCGGTCGGGCTGGGCCAGAAGAATAAGGGAGGCGGAGCGCGGTGGGTGGATCCGAATGTAAAGGCGGCGCAGCGGTCCCTGGAGGAAGTGCTCGGGATGAGGGTACGGATTCGGGATCGGAAGGGAAGAGGCAAGATTGTGATCGAGTATGCAACTTTGGAGGATTTTGACCGGGTGGTTAGGATGTTGAAGGGGAAGTGAATCAGTCGTTAGTTGTAATAGCTCAGACTTGATCTGACACTGTGGTTAGATCAAGCAGCCGTTTCCGCGGCCGCGCCTCCGCCTGCGCTCCGCTGTGCAGGGCTCCGCTCCGGCT
>Ga0209517_10000677_pt1 | contig 56712 bp, 53 predicted proteins | sample PeaSoiMetSII2010_FD_187695 | JGI IMG/M metagenome (GOLD analysis project Ga0209517, IMG submission 187695) | Peat soil microbial communities from Weissenstadt, Germany - SII-2010 (SPAdes) (version 2) | ecosystem: Environmental > Terrestrial > Soil > Wetlands > Peat | place: Germany...
CTCGGTGGCAACAGCAGCTCTTGCTCAGGAAGGTAGGCCCGGTAGCCCTTTGGCATAAAACATTATGTGCCAGTTCCGTTCGCTCTGTTCCCTCGATCTTGCGGGATTCTCGGACAGGCTCCTAGCCGCGAACCGCCTCGACTACCACCATGGAGCCAACGCGCCTTAAGATCCCATTAGCCAGCCAGTCAGGCGTCCGGCGCTCAATGGCGACTTTTGGGGCACACCTCGGAATGGGGTACAGTTCAGCTTTCAGGCCAACCACCGAGATCTTAATGTCTCGGAAACAATTCGACAGAAGCTTCTGTAATTCCGATTTAGTGAAGGTACGCGCATAAAAGCCGTCGGTTGAGTCTTCGTAAATCTCCGCCAGACGCCGCCGCAAGAGTTGACCCATCAATATCCCACGGATCACGCCACAGTGAAGATAGTATACGAGCGACGGCCGATAATACACCATGATCATCACCCGTCCGCCGGGTTTTAACACGCGGGCAATCTCCTCAACGCAGCGCTCCGTGGACCGGCTGTGATGGATCACGCCCCAGGTCCAAACCACGTCAAACGAGCCATCGCGAAATGCCAGGCTTTCGGCATCCTGCGGCAGCACCGTGGCGTCGAGTTGCTTGAGCGCGAGGCGTCTCTGAACCGATTCGATCGCGAACCAGGTTTGATCGACAGCGACTAGGTGCGCTCCGTTACGGATCAACATCTCGGCGTGAGTACCCATACCGCAACCGATTTCCAAGACGGTCTTTCCGTTCACTAGCTCGGGCGAGAGAAATCGTCCGAACGGGGTCCCGGTCTCGGTTTTCGCATAGTAAGCGGACTCGAGAAAGCGCCGATCGATTTCATCGAACCATGCCGCGGTCCGCGGCTTTATGTTTAGCGTGCCCTCCCAATCATAAATCATGGGATTCGATTCCCACCATTGGAGATTCGAATTCGGGGCCGAAGACAGGGAAGTGTTGTCGGGCATGATTATTCTGCTGCCGGTCTCGCTCATTGACTCAATTCTTGCAGCAGGCTCGAAAAGCGGACGCGGAAATTCTCCGGTGAAAAGTGTTCCTCCAGGCGCCGCTTTCCGTTCTCCCCGAACTGGGCGCGCAGGCATGGATCCTTCAGGAGTTGAATGATCTTAGAAGCCGTGCCGTCAAGATCACCTTGATCGACCAGGAATCCGGTCCGGCCATCTGCAATCACCTCGCGGGCGGCATCGTGGACGGAACCAATACACGCCAGATGGTGGAACATCGCTTCCAGGTAGACAATCCCGAAGCCTTCGTAGAGGCTCGGCATGGCAAACATGGATACGCGGTCGTAGACTTGACGCAAGACGCGGTCGTCCAGGAACCCCGTGAATAACACGTGCCGTTCCACGCCTACGCGATCCGCTAAATCGCGAAGCTCGTTCACTCCATCTCCGCGCCCCACGATCACCAACTGGGCCCGCGGGACCTCCCGCAGAACGGCCGGCCATGCACGGATCAGCTCAGCATGACCTTTGTGCCGCTCGCTCTTCATGATCCGGCCAGTAATTAGCACCGACTCGGGACGGATGAGTTTTAGAACCTCACAGGGGCTTGCGGCGGTCTCTGCTTCGATCGCTTCGGGCAAAGACTCTTGGGCCAGACTTAAATGGCAGACTTTTATGGGGCCGACACCGGCGTGCGCGGATGAAACTCGCGCCGCCGTGTAGTGTGAGTTTGCCACGCGCAATTTCGCCTGTTTAAGAGCGGCCAATCGACCGCGAGTGAGCGGCGCCCAAGCTTCGATGCTGTGGAGGAACACGCCGTACGGCCGCCGAGCCGCCTTGGGAACCACGTTTTGCGTTCGCGCCAGTCCAAGGTGGTCGAAGAAGACGACGTCACAGAGGCCTCGAAACTGCCTTTGAGCCACAGCCGTTGAAAAACGCAACTTATCGGAGGGCGTCACTTCACCTGTGGGCGACGAAGACGCGATCAGGCGTTCACAGTACCCGGGAAAACATTCTTGAATCGTTTGCCACACCAGGGAGGAAACCCGCGCGATACCACCGTGGCCGGGCGCGTCCGTGATGGTACAAAAAAGGATTCGCGGGCGCATTCTTCGCGAGTTTTTAGGTGACCGACACCGAAGGTACAAGTTCCGCGCGCGCCCGTTGCCGCCGCTGTTGCAGTTGATACAGGATCACACGATTGAGGAACACGGCGACGATCAGGGCGGCGCCCGCCGAGGCGCTGACCTCCACCATGGATCCGCCAATGTTGAGCAAGCTCATCGCCGGCAGATACCAGATTGTGAAGGCCTGCCAGTTCCCGTTGCGGAGATGCCTGCCGGCCTGCGCATCGACAATCCCAAGAATCCCGCCCACCAGGAGAAACCACACCCAAACGCCAGCCGATCCAAAGTTGGCGTACCACTCCATCACCTGCCCGATGCCGACGCTGGTGCCCTCGGCAAAGCGCAGGCCCGTAAAACGCGCGACCAGTCTTCCGCTGCCGGCGCTGACCGGTTTGTCCGGCCATATGATGCGCGGAACCAATGCGAGCAGCGCGTCGCGAATGGTCTCTCCGTTCGCGAAATTGTCCCGTCCTTCTAAGAATTCGACCGACCGGCCCACCAGGTAATCCTGATTGAGGCGTCCGTCGATTCTCCGCGCGTGGTCGTCGTTCAGCGGATTGAACCATTCCAGATTTCTCAACATCGTGGTCACTCGATCGGTGCGCTCTTCCCAGGATTCGCCGCCCCACACGCTGTCGCGAATCGCTTTGCGGTCCCGCATGTAACTCACGTACAGCGAGAGAAACAGCATGCCGAGAATCACGGCGCTGGCGGTAAAGCGCCATAGCGAGCGCACGCTGTTGGAGAGAAAACACAGGATGGTGAACGACGCCATGGCGCCAAAGCCCAGGAATCCTTGGGTAAAAATCGTAAAGAACGGAAGCAGAAACGTCGCGACCGACCAGATTAGGATTCTCGGGGTGTCCCGCTGGAGCCAGGCTTGGCGCAACCGCAGGCAAATCGCCACGATTAGGAATTGCTCGCTGACCGAACTGGCAGCCGCCATGCTGGGTAGCCGGCCCAAGACGCTGCCTGCGACGTAGGCTCCGCACCCCGTCACCAGGTACGCCAGCGGCAGATCGCGGTGGGGTTGGTGAGTGATCTCGACATTTTGCCGCGTCCGAAACAATCGCAGAAGGACAGGAGCAAGAAGCAAAGAGCCGGCGGCGAACGCCAGAACCGCATAAGTGCTTTCCCGGAGGCCCGCCAGGACCACTGGCAATGGGGAGGCGCCGGGCCATTCCCGAAGGTAGAACGCCGCACCGACCCAGTGCAGCAGCCACAGAATGAAAAGGAAGGCATACACCAAGCCCACTGAAGTGGCGCGCCGCTTCCAGCGCAGGAAGAATACGGCTGCGGCTCCGGCGATCCACAGTGCCAGCCAGAAGCTTAGAGGAAATTCGTCATTCACGGACGTCCTCCCGTGGCCTGGGTCATGCTCTGTGCTAGAACTCCCCGCGCGATCGTTTCAAAGTCGTGAGCGACTTCCCGCCAATCTCGAGTGGCGTGGCTGCTGTGAACTCGCTCGACCATGGCTGCCAGTTCCGCACGGTGATGGTCGCACCAAACCAGACGTTCCAGGAAGGTCTCTGGCGACCGGATGGGCAAGATCCATCCGGTTTCCCCTTCGCGGACTATATCGGGTCCGGCACAGTTCGTGGTGCAAAGCAGCGGAAGACCGCTGGCCTGCGCCTGAGTGAGCACTGCGGCGAATCCGTCCTGAATTGTCGGTGAGAAGAACAGATCCGCCCAAGCATACTGCGTTGAAAGTTCGTACTGCGCCTGCCTGGAGATCACACGGGCCGCCTGCCGAAGAAGGCGCACCTGGTCGATCGCATCCTTCGACACCCCGCCCACAAACCGAAATTCAAATTGTCCTGGAGGAACCGCATGAACCAGCGCAACCGCGTCACGGATCCCTTTCTGATGGGACAACGTGCCAACGTAAAGAATTCGTAAAGGAGCGCCCGAAAGAATCCGCCGGCAGCGCTCGCGGACAGTTTCCTCAGACGGCCGGAAGGCCGCGCACTCGACACCCAGGGGAAGCAGAGATAGCTTCTCCGCGGGGACGCCCTCATCGATAAAACTCCGATGAGCAAAACTCGATAGGACCACGATCCGGTCCACCAGTTCGTACTCCTCTTCTTCGCGTGCAATGATCGCCGAGCTGGGCTGCTCGACGGGAACGCCGGCCCGGACCTGCTCTTCGGCCAAAATCCGCGCCTGAGTCCGGATATGCGCCGAGCCCCGCATCAGTTGCGTGATTCCGCGGCTGTTTCCGTGCTCGCGGATCAATTCCAGAGACACCCCGCTCCAGCAGTGAATCACGTCCCAACGCCCGCGTCTGATTTCCTTGGCGGCCCAACGCCCGAAAGCGGCATCCCAAGGCGCCTCGACTCGATATCCGAAACGCGAAGCCACTCGCGACGCCACGCCGTGCTGCCAATAGCTTCGAACACCGGCCGATCCTACTCCATAGCGCCATACGGCCCATTCCGGATAGTTCGTAAATAGCGTGACTTCATGGCCCCGGCTGGTGAGCGCCCTCGCAAGATCGAAGGCGTGAAACCGTCCCTGCACTACGATGGCGATTTTCACGCGGTAGGAGCCCTCTCCACGGCGGCCGCCATCATGCTGTGCAGACGGTCGGCATACGTATGTTGCCCGGTCACGATCAGGCGGTGAGTGGCATGCCTCAAGCGCTCGCGCTCCGCTGCATCGGCAAGCAACCAGCGAGTCTTCTCCAGCATCTCCGGAATGCTGGAAAAATATCTTACGGCGCGGCCTTCTTCTCCGAACAACACCCGATGGTCCTCGGTGTCCTCCGCCAACATACATCCGCCGGACGCTGGAATCTCAAAGCTGCGCATACAGTGCCCGTCGCGATTGGCCCGGCGGACCAGGCACAGGCTCACCTTTGAGCGGGACGTGATGCGGCTTAGCGCCTCCGGATCCGCAAAGCCCATCGCGTATGGTTTTGTCGCGCCCTGCCGGTCCCAGTAGCCGCCGTACAACCCGAGTTTGAATCCCTCGCGAATCAAAGCAGTCACCCACGGCAGACGATCGCGATCCGCTCCACCGACGAAGACCACGTCGTGATCCACGTCGCGATCGCGGTCGCCGGCCGGGCTCGCGGCCGCGGAGTCTTCCCAGAAGTGGACCTTGGGGTTATACGCGAACGGCAGATACGAGACCTGGCCACATCCGGCGCGCAGAAACTCATCCAGGTTCGCCCGGCGCGGCGAAAACACGTGGTGATAACAAGGGAGCCCTTCCAGGAACCAAGGCGCCCGCAAGGCCGGGTTCCAGGGGTCGTCGGTAGAATAGTTCGCGCAAGTGATTCCCATCGCTCCGATAGCACGCAAGACCTCCGCTTCCACCGGCGCATGACCCGTCGTCAGCAACCAGCGCGGTTGGAGAGCGCGGCACTTCTCCAGGAGTTGTTGGCTGAAGCGCTTGATCCGCGCCGGCCGGCGCCCGCGCAGCCACCAGTTATATCGAACGGCAATTGCCGGTCCCTCCGACGCCGCGCTGGCATCCACAATTTCCGCCGGCAACCCCAGCAGCTTCGAAGCGCCATACAAATGAGCTCCGACATGGGTGGACCCTGGATTTCCGCATATCAGGAGGTCCGTCTGGTTCATTGCGGTACACGCGGGAGGCTCACGCGGCCGGCCACAGCGTACCGGGACCGCTGGTGACAGCGCGATATGCCGCGGCGATTCCGGAAGCGGCTTTTTCAACACTGTACTCGTCCGCGGTCTTGCGGCACTCGATTCGAATCTCCGGACGGCGAATCAGCGCGAGCGCTCGCTCGATGGCCGCCGCCAGACTTGCCACGGACCCGGTCTCAAAAACTTCTCCAGTCAAACCCGGCTGGATCAGATCCGGTCCGCAGCCCACACGATCCGAAACAACGGCGGGAAGCCCATGCACCAGCGCTTCATTGACTACCAAGCCCCAAGTCTCCTCCAAGCTCGGCAGCACCAGCAGATCGGCGGCATGGTAATACCGGCTCAACCGTGTTTGGTTCTGGAAGCCCAGAAAACGAACTTCGATGCCGGGCGCGGCGGGGGCGAGTCTCTTCAGGTCATCGGCCATTTCACCGTCGCCCAGAAACACCACCACGAAATCTTCCGTCCTCCTGGACCGGAGCGCCTTCACGGCCCCCAGCAACCCGTCTGGGAATTTACGCGCTATGAGCTTGCCGGAGAGCAGCAAGACAATTTGGGAATCTCGGAGTCCCATAGTCTCACGCGAATCGACACGCAGCCGAACTCGATCTGCGTCGGAGGATTCAAAAGTGGAGTTGTCCACGCAATACGGAGAAAAAACCAGCTTATCTTCCGGGCACTGGAGATCCTTGAAATGTTGGTGGGAACACTGGCCCACGTACAGCAGGCGGGAGCAACGCTCGTAGAAGGCTTGCAAGGCCATTCGGCGCACACGGGACTTCCACCGGTTGCGCGCGCCCACGCGGTCGTTGGTTTCTCCCCGAAACAGGATCGGCCGCCCCAGCTTCCAGGCGTGGTAAAACGCGCGCTGGTGAAACCGGGGGCTATAGCCCGTGAGCAGCACCGCGCTCGGAGCAACCGTGCGCAAGGCTTCCGGCAATCCCATCGCGGGCCCGCCTTCCTGGGTCCTCGACAGAAACAGCGGCGTGTAGCCGGTGAGCAGGTCTGTGTCCCAGGAAAAATGAGCGTTGAATCCCGGATCATGGTAACCCGCGACGCTACAGTCCGAGCCATAGATGGCGGTGGTCGGGATACCGAAACGCTGCTGGAGCGAACGATACACTGGGGCGTGATACTGAATCGGATGGGTGGAAATGACAGCCAGCACCGTCACGCCCCGATCGCTGCCAACACGGGCTCGAACTGGCGCTCGTAATTCCATTCCCGCTCGATTCGCTGCCGGCCGCACTCTCCCATGGCGCGCATTCTGTTAGGATCGCCGATCAGGTCTCGCAGCGCCTCAGTGACGCTGGCCTGGTCCTCGGGACGGCACGCGACGCCGTAGCCGCGGTCGACAAACATGCCGCGCCAGTCGGGAAGGTCGGGAACGATCAGGGCCAGTCCGCAAGCCAGATAGTCAAAGGCCTTGTTGGAAGCGCCGGCCATCGCCTGCATATTGGAATCGTTGGAGTCGCGTGGCAGTAACGCTAAGCCGATGTCGGATCGGCGGCAATATTGAAGGAGCTCGTGTCGCGGCATGGCTCCCGGAAACTCGATGCGGTGTAGGACGCCGATCTTGCGCCCGACCTCCTTGATCTGTTCCGAATAACCTTGAGAGCCGATGGTTTCGTATCCAATGACGCGCAGCTTCACAAATTCCGGTAGCTCGGCGAGGGCGTAGAGCACCGAGAGCGGCAACAGCTCCCCTGAAATCGAGCCGTGATAGTGAAGCCAGACACCATTTCCCAGTGCCGCAGGACGGGGTTCTGCAATCTCTTCGCGGCGGGGACAGTTCCACACAGTGACTACTTTGGTTTCGCCGCCGGCCTCGCTAAGAAATCGCTGGGCGCGGTACGGGTTCGGAAGAATACACAGTTTCGCGCGGCGGGCTAACCGGCGCCGGCAACGCATCACGACACCGAGAAATCCGCTGCCGGTAGCCGTCGCGGGCGAGTCATGCTCATGGTAGAGGATTCTAATTCCCGGGATGAAGCTCAAGACCAGCGATACCGGGCAGGACAACGCATCCGAAGCGTAAACCCAATCGGCCCTCCACACCAGCACCGCGAACACGACCCAGAAACAGAACCATATGTAATGCAATTTTTGCCGCAGCCCAGGCGGGCAATAGTTTAGTTGCCGAATCGTGATCGAGGGATGCGGCGGGAATCTCAGGGCCGTTGCGCCTAATGCGCCGGTCCCCAGGAACAGCACCTGCCAACCGCGTCCGGCCAGGATGCGGGAACTATGCTCCAAAGGAGGATAGCCGCCGGGGTTGGTGTATTGGACATAGGCGATTCGCATCAGGCCGGGGGCCGTGCCGATTCACGCATAGACCGATTCAAGCATAAGCATGCGCCGGAACAAATCTTCGATAGAGGCGGTCGATTTCCTGTGCGGCTTCGGCAATGCGGCGCGGCCGGCGAATGTTAGAGCGCAGACGCGTGAGGCCGGCGGACTCCGTCGCCAGCCCGCGGATCGCTGCGGCCCAAGCGCTGACGGATCGGGGCTCCACGAGCAGGCCGTCCACATCATGCCGAACCAGTTCGGCGATGCCTCCAAGATCCGATCCCATCACGGGCACCCCCGCGGCGAACGCTTCGAGCACCACCAGAGGGCCCGTTTCGAGCGACTGGGACGGAACTGCCAGAATATCGTACTCGCGGATTGCCGGGATCACCTCCCGAGCCGGAATCGGCGCCAGGAATCTGATCCGCGCGTCGTGGCCCGCCACGTTCTTGAGCTGCGCCAGGTACGCTGCACCACTCGCGTCCTGGCGCACGCCGAAAATGTCGAGATGCACATCGAGATCCGGCACGGAATGCAATGCTTCCAGGAGTACATGAACGCCCTTAGTCGGATCCAGCCGCCCAAGAAAGACGATTCGCAGCCGATCACCTTCGCGGTCTTGCTCCCGTGATGGTGGAGCGTCATCCAGGACTTCCTGCACGAGTCCTTGGCGGCAGAGGGAGATCTTTTCCGCGGGCACGCTGTTCCGCAGCAACACCTGCTTCACCCACTCGCATAAGGCGATGACGTGATCGGCTTCCGCCATCAACGACCGGAATGCCGCATGTCTCAACTCGATTAGTTCCGTCATGCGCAGCGCGGTCCAAGCGCCGCCGGTGAATCCCATGTTTCCCAGAAATCCGCCCGCGGCCGGAGGCAGCGAGCCCACCAGCCGGCTCGCAAACTGGTTCAAACCCGCCGCATGAAGAGCGCATTGGGCGCATCGGCGAACATCCAGCGCTCCATCGCACACCTCGGAGCCCCAGCGCAGAAGCGTGCCCCGCTGGCAGCTCACCGTGGGAGTGTGATAACTGAAAATCACTGGAATCCCGCACTCTTTCGCGGCCCGCACGGCGCGCAGCGAAGCGGCCGCGGTAAACGCGTGCATGTGGACCAAATCCGGCTGCGCGGCTTCCAGGATGCGGATGAAGCCCTCGGCGGCGATCGCATCACCGTCGCCGTATAATTCACGGATGTCCCGCACCGCGGCATCTATGGGAAAGCGCCACACCGGCAGCCCGGCGTGTTCGTAATGCGCCTCCTGTTGGGCCGGCGCGGCAACGAACGCGTCGAGACCGCCCGCGCGCTGGGCCCGCGCGAGAGCGTCCACGTAGACTTCGGTCCCGCCGGCGGCGTCCGGATAGAATGTGTACGGAAGGTGCAGAACCTTCACGCGCGAACTCCTGCCAGCGCCCGCTTGGTTTTCCGGTACCAACGGGCAGCCTGCTCCGCACGCCGATACCCGATTAGCTTCGAGGCGATGCGCAGATGCGGTGGCCCTTCCGGCGTGTACGAGCCGCAGCCCAGACGCTCCAGGTCGGCCAGCGCCTGCTCGAACGTCTCCGGATCGGTCTTGAACGAAGATCGCGCGACGTTGCCGAGACAGTGTTTCAATGCGTTTCGCCTGGGCTCGGCGATCCCGCCGTGCTCGCTCCACCACGCCTCCACCTGCTGCGCGTTCCGATACACGTCGCGCCAGAACGCCACCGGATTCCGGCGCGACAGCGACCCAGCTTCGTGCGCGCGATAGTACGCCGCGATCCCTGGCGTGTGCACGAACCGGCCGCCAAGCAGAGCACAGTCCAGAGCAAAGCGTGCGTCCTGGATCACCGGAAGGCTCTCGTTCCAGCCGCCGGCCTGGTCCACAACCCGGTCCACGATGCTACGGCGAAACAGGTACGCCGCGGGCGGACACCAGAAATCGCCGAACAGCGCGATTTCGGCATCGCCTTCGATGACCCGCGCCACCACTTCTCCCGGCACGAAGTCATCCCCTGAACCCGGTGCGGGCGACGGCACAAGCTTCTGCCAATCGCCGTAAGCCACATCCGCCCCGGTACGTTCGAGCGCCTCCACCTGCGCGCCGATTTTACCCTCGGCGAGCAGGTCATCGGCATCCAGGTATTGAATAAATTCACCGTGCGCCAGACTGGTGCCGAGATTGCGAGCCTGGCTGGCGCCCCGGTTCGGCGTGCGGACCAGGTGCACGAAGCTGAATTCGTCGCGAACGATCTCGGCGCTGTTGTCTGTGGAGCCATCGTCGATCACAATGATTCCCAAACTCTCGCGATTCTGCGCCACGACGCTGCACAGCGTGTCGCGAATCCACGCCGAGTTGTTGAAACACGGAATGATGACACTCGTCTGAGGCGCCATTGATTCTCAATTTGCGCGCAAATGATCGACGACGGAGAGCCTCTCCCGCGGTACTGCAAGGTAGTTCTTGACCTCGGGATACTCGGTGCGCCGGGTGTGAGGCCTTACGCGCCCGTCTTCCTCAAACTCGAACCATTCGTAGCCGCGGTCGGCCAGATAGTCGACAGTATCGACAGCGGCTCGACCCCACGGGCGCGTCACCCAATCCAGTACTTCGCAAATGATCAGTGGCCGATGGCGGGCGAGCACTTCTGTAGCTCCCCGAAAGACGTCCAACTCGCCCCCTTCGGTGTCCACCTTCATTAAATCGACCCGCTTCAGCGTTCTCTTCGCACAATACTCGTCGAGTGTTGTCACTTCGATGGGGACCTCGGTGGTGGGCTGATCAATCGCAGGTGCTCGAAGGCTGTTCATCGACGTATATCCCGAAACCACGACGAAGAGAGAGCTTGTTCCGGAGGCCGCGCCCAAGGCGTACGGCTCCACCGTCAGCCCGCGAACCGCGTTCAGCCAGGCGTTGAGTTCAAGCCACCGTCGGTCCCGCGAGGAAGGCTCGAAGGCCACCACCATGCCGGACCGCGTTACCCGCTTGGAGGCGATCAAAGAATATATTCCCCGGTACGCGCCGATATCGAGAAAGGTCATATCCGGCTCCAAGAAGCGCCATGCGAAGCGCAGCTCCGCATTATCCTCAGTGATGAATTCCAAGAATCGCGATCGATCCGTGAAGCGGGGCATGAAACACGGGGATACAAACCATTGGCTCACGTTGTCAATTAATAGTCGGTGCGGTACTGGAAAGAACGGCAGTTTAGCGAGCGTATATCGAGTATGAAAGCGAATCGAGCTGGACTTTTCCCGGCCTGGCTTTCTGAGGAAGCCGGTCAGACGGCGATAAAAGGACATCGGTGCGCTGTGGGCTGGGGCGATGACGGAGATCATCACGCGGGAATTTCCGGCTGCGAGACGATCGGACCTTCGATAGCCGCCCACGCGGCTTGGCAGAGACCACGCAGGAATCTCCAGTGCCGCCGGAAAAGCGCGGCAGGCGATGTGAGCGTTGTGCGATTCAGGGCGTAACCGCGATACTCGGTCCAAATGGAGGAAACCATCCTGGAAGTTCCAAATGTGGCGCGATGTTTCACCATCAGCAGCAGCCGCAGCCGATTCAGTTCTCCGCGGACGCGCTCATCGTGCGCCGGATCGCGGAACCCGCACCCGCCGGTCTGAAGCGCCAAATGAACCAGGCGCACCCTGGGATCCAGCACCAGCTTGTATCCACTGCGCCCGATACGAAGACCCAAGTCGGTGTCTTCGCAATATCCCAGGCCGCCAAACCGCTCATCGGCCCACCCCGCCTTGAAGAACGCTTCCCGGCGATAGGAGCTGTTGCAGCCCACTAAGGACTCGACGCGAAAGCAACCGTCGGCGAGCGGCTCCCGCATCCCGAACGTCGCCAAGTCTCGCGTGAGCACCGCGGCGTCGTCGGACTCGCCCGGTGCCAGCGTGATGCCCATCACACCGCCCACCGAAGCATCGTGATACCGATGCACATGCGCGGCGACGTATTCCGGACCCACAATCACATCGTCATCCATGAATACGATGATTTCACCCCGGGAAATCCGCACGCCCGCATTGCGCGCCGCGGGCAGGTTCGGAACCTCGCGCCGTATGTAGCGCAGGCGCGATCCCGCATTTTCTACAAACGCACGAACCGCCGCGGACGGCTCCGGAGTTTGATCCACCACAATCACTTCAAAGTCCGGATAGTCCTGCGCCAGTGCCATGGCCATGGTTTCGCACAGCACCTCACCCCGGTTATAGGTCGGGATGATGACGGAAACCGGCGGATTACTCATGCGCGGATAGTGGGCTGTCGAAGCACATTCTGGCGGATTTCATAAGATTCAGCATAAAACGGCCCTGCCGAAACAGCAGACGTGCGGGAGCCCGCAGCAGGTCTCGATTGAGCGCGTAGTTGCGATAGGCGAACCACAAGTTCCGCATCACCATGGGCGTCCCGATCGCCGTCCAGTTCTTGACATTAAGAAACAGGTACATCCGGCATTGCTCGGCGCGCCGCCGTTCTTCGTCGCTACTCTCGCGAAAGGCGCACCCGCCGCTGCGCAGCGCCAGATGGATCAACCGTACCCGGGGATCGAATACGATGACGTAGCCCTGATGCCTGATCCGCACGCATAAATCCGCATCCTCTGCCCACCCGCCCGAGAATCTTACGTCGGACATGCCCGCCTTGAGAAACGCGGTCTTGCGAAACGAAAAATTACACCCCGCGCCCCATTCCACCAGGCAACAGCCATCGTCCAGATTCTTCGTCACATTGAAGAGACGCAGTTGTTGTGCCAGCACCTCCTGCTCGCTGCGCTCATCCGGCGGAAGCGCCGGCCCGGTAACGCAGCCCACCTGATCGTCCGAGTAATGACGCAGGTGCGAAGCGGCGAAGTCCGGTTCGATCACCACATCGTCGTCGATGAAGACGACGATCTCGCCTTGGGCCGCCCGCACTCCCGCATTGCGAGCGGCAGGCAGATTCGGCGTTTCCCGCCGTATGTACTTCAAACGCGATCCGGCGTTCTGCACGAACCTCTGCACCGCTTCGGGAGGCTCCGGACTTTGATCCACTACGATCACTTCAAAGTCCGTGTAATCCTGCGCCAGCGCCATCGCCATGGTCTGGCACAGAATCTCCCCACGGTTGTAGGTCGCAATGATGACGGAGACCGCGGGGCCGCCGGGGGCCACGCTCTTATTTGCCGGCATGGACCACAGAGCCTCCGGTGAGCCGGTCAATTCTTCTGCGGACGGCCCGCCCCAAGGCGGCGGTTAGCTGGCGGCTCAGACTGCGCACACTCTCGTGGCGTCCGAGTACGTAGGCTTGCACCCATTCGATTCCGAGTCCGTCTTCGTCCATGCGATATGCGTCCAGCTCCGGCGTGTTCCGAATCAGCTCTTCACACGCATAGACAACGGTATTCTGCCGGTAAAACGATTCGATACGCCGGTCCGTCAGGATTTCAGGCCGGATTGGATCGAGCAAAACATAACCGTGCCGTTTGAACAATCGTCGCCAATACGCGGGCATTTGCTCGTTGATATGGTGGGTTCCGCCCTGACCGGGCAGCGCCGCGGAAAACAGGACGGCAGGCGCGGCCTTGACCAGATTCTCCACCAGATTGCCGGCCATCTCGTGCGGCAAATGTTCGGCCACTTCCAGACACACCGCCAGGTCGTACCGCCCCGGCACTTCAAACGGCTTGCTCAAATCGGCATTCGAGAAGCACTCTTCCGCGATCAGAAGTTTGGAGCGATCGACGTAGTCGCCGTCGATGCCGCGAATCGTGCGCACGCCCCGCTCCTCAAAAGCGCGCAACCAGGCGCCGCGTCCGCACCCGATGTCGATGACGCTTTCCGTTTTAAAAAGCCGCAGCACGATCGGAACCACCAGCCGCGCGGACCGTAACGCGCCATCCTGCTGCCAATTGAAAAAGGCGTCGGAGTAAGGAACGGGCGCGTCCAACGTTGATTGAGGTGCAGGTTGAGGATTCATGCGCGACATGATTCCGCGGTTGCCGGAACGGCCTCTTCTGTTACCGAAGAGTTCTCCACAAAACGCCAAGCGACCGGCAGGCGCATGCTGCCGATGATGTGGGACGGCGCGTTCACGTGTACGCCGCTAACTTCGGCTTGCAGGACCTTGGAGAGCTCACAGTAGTCGCAAAATGCATCGCCCAGCCACAACGAGATCAAGTAGCGGTTGGGCCGGAGATGTTCGGTGGGGATCACCACCTCGATCCGTCCCGAGCTTGCCGAAGGCATGGTTTCGGCCGGTGGCTCTAAGCGCGCGTTGGTCCCGCACACGGGGTTACCAACGGGATCGTAGATGACGAATCCTAATACCGGAGGACATAAGGGAAAGGGCGACTGAAAGTCCGCCGACAGCACCAGGAAGCCGTCACGCTCTTCGACGCCGGCACGCGTTATGGCCGGTTCCGAGCTAGGCGCCGGCGCCAGATAAGTCGCACTTTGCCCGCCCGACAGATACTCGCCCACCGCGTCCATCGCCGGGGCATCCATCCGCACCTTGCCGCCTTCGAGGACGATCACGCGTTTGCACAGCCGCTGAATCGACGGCATGGAGTGGCTCACAAAGAAAATCGTCCGGCCTTGTTTGCCAACTTCGCCCATCTTGTTCAAGCACTTTTCCTGGAAGCGTTGATCCCCCACCGCCAGGACCTCGTCCACGATCAAAACTTCGGGTTCCAAATGCGCCGCGACGGCGAAAGCGAGCCTCACGTACATGCCGCTCGAATAGTGCTTCACCGGCGTGTCGATGAACTTCTCCACCTCGGCAAACGCCACAATTTCGTCGAATTTGCGCAGGATCTCGGCTTTCTTCATGCCCAGGATCGCGCCGTTGAGGAAGATGTTCTCGCGGCCGGTCAGCTCGGGATGAAACCCCGTGCCGACCTCCAGCAGCGAGCCCACGCGCCCGTGAATCTTCGCCTGACCCTCCGTGGGTTCGGTGATGCGGGAGAGAATCTTGAGCAGCGTGCTCTTGCCCGCCCCGTTGCGCCCGATGATGCCGATGACTTCGCCGTGATTGACTTCGAAGGAAACATCCTTCAGAGCCCAGATCGTCTCTGACGGCGGCTTGCCGGAGCGGCCGTTGCGCAGAAATCGAAACGGCGCAGTCAGTGTGTCCGTCAACGCGTCGCGCAGAGTCCGGTAGCGCTCGGGCGAGCCGATGCGGAACTGCTTGCCCAGGCCTTCGGCTCGAATGGCGATTTCGCTCATTGCAGTTTTTTAGGCGCCGTCTTTCAAGCGCCGACTTTCAAGCGCCAACTCTCAAGCAATGTCCGCGAACGTGGACTCCATTCGCCGGAAATACATCAACCCGCCGAACAGCAGCACGATCACGGCGCCGATGGAAACCCACAGCAGCGGCCCCGGCGCGCTGGACTGGCCCAGCAGCGCCCAGCGGAAGCCGTCCACTACTCCGGCCATCGGATTCAAGCCCAGCAGCGGACGCCAGTGGGCCGGCACCAGGCTGCTCGGATACGCCACCGGCGTGGCGAACAACCAGAACTGCGTGAGGAACGGAATGGTGTAGCGCACGTCGCGGAACTCCACGTTCAGAGCCGAGAGCCACAAGCCCACCGAGAGCGCCGTCGCCAGCGCCAGCACGATGAACAGCGGGAGCAAGGCCACGGCCCACGTCGGAACGATGTGGTAGTAGAGCATCAGGCACAGCAGCACCACAAACGAGATCCCGAAATCCACCAGCCCGGCCAGCACCGAAGAGATGGGTACCACCAGCCGCGGAAAATACACCTTCTTGATCAGATTCTGGCTGCCCACCAGGCTGTTGGCCGATTCCGTCAGCGCAAAAGCGAACAGTTGCCAGGGCAGCAGCGCCGCGAAGACGAAAATCGGGTAGGGAACGCCATCCGAGGGCATCTTCGCCAGCCGCCCAAAGAAGATGCTGAACACCGCCATGGTGAGCACCGGTTGCAGCACGGCCCACGCCGCTCCCAACGCGGTCTGCTTGTAGCGAACTTTGATATCGCGCCAGACCAGGAAGTACAGCAGTTCGCGGTAGGCCCACAGCTCGCCCAGATTCAGCTTGAGCCAGCCGCGCGTTGGGCGGATGATCAGGACGTCTTGTGCGGGCGCGCCCGCGGCGGTGGTCATGCCCGAGCCCCCAGCACCACCAGCGACCACGCCCGCGACCAGTGCAAACGGTCGCGCTCGAACGCCGACCACAGTTTGCCCACCGCCTTGCGCTCCAGCAGGTCCGTGCTCATGGCCATCTCGCGCATGGAAACGGCGCGTTGGCGCATCCATTGCGCCAGCGGGAAGGAGAACCCCAGCTTGCGCCGCCGCGAAGCCTCCGCGACCAGCGGATCTCCGATCGCATCCACCAACAGCGGCTTGTTCATCAGCGCGCGCGTTTTCTGATGATCGGGCAGCGCCATGGCCAGATCCACCACGTCATTATCCAGATAAGGCACCCGCACTTCGATCGAATGCGCCATACCGAAGACATCGGTATCGCGCAGCAGTTGGTCGTGCAAGTAACGTTTCATCTCGATGTAGTTCACGCCGTTGGCATTCGTGCCCGCGCCGTTCAGCGCCGGGGGACGCAGCCGCGCCAGATGTCCCGCAATGTAAGAAGCCGTCTCCTTATCCGAGACGCCCATCAAACGCTGCATTTGTTCGACAGGGAAAAACCCGCGAAACGCCAGGTACAATTCTTCCGGGTCCACGGCCGCGCGGAGCGCGCCCAGCCGCATCCAGTTCTCCCGCCCACTCAGCCGGCCGGCGGCAACCGCAGCTCCAATGCACGCTTTGCGGACCACGCCCGGCGCGCCGGCGAACAGGCGCAGCGAACGCCGGTTACGCGCCAGCCAGTGATAGTGCCGGTAACCCCAGAACAACTCGTCGCCGCCCAGCCCGGAAAGCACGACAGTCAACCCCGCTTCGCGCGCAGCCTTGGCGACGAAGTAAGTGTTGACACCGTCGTTGGTAGGTTGATCCATGGCGGCCAACACACGCGGAATCTCCCGTGCGAAATCGGCGGCCGAAACCTGAATCTCATGGTGCTCAGTCTCGAAATGCCGCGCAATGCGGCGAGCTTCGACAGCTTCATCGAACTCCGTCTCGGCAAACGAAATCGTGAGCGTCTTGAGACACGCTTGCGCCGGGCGCGCCAGCGCTACCAAGCCCGCCGAATCGACGCCCCCGCTCAAAAAAATTCCCAGCGGCACGTCGCTGACCAGATGCCGCGCCACCGCGTCCCGCAGGACTTCTCCCAGTGGGGCCTCAGACCCACGACTGTGCTGGAGTGGAAAATCCCAGTACCGCCGGCTCTGGACTGTCCCGTTCTCCGCGACCAGATAATGCCCCGGCAGCAGACAGCGCACATTCCGCCGCAGAGTCAAAGGCGCGGGCACCGACCCTTGCAGCAGGAATCCCGCCAAAGCCTCCCGGTCGACATCGCCAGGCTCCAGGTCCCCGGCGAGCAAAGCCTTCACCTCCGACGCGAAGACCACACGTCCAGTCTCGGCGTCGTGCGAATAATACAGGGGCTTGATCCCCAACCGGTCCCGCGCCAGAAGAACCCGCCGCTTGGGACCGTCGTGAAGCGCGAAAGCGAACATCCCGCGCAGCCGCCGCAACAATCCCTCCTCGCCCCATTCTTCGTAGCCGTGAACCAGCACCTCAGTGTCCGACTGTGAACGGAACCGGTGTCCAGCCGATTCCAACTCCCGCCGCAGTTCGCGGTAATTGTAGATCTCGCCGTTGTAGACGACCCAGATGGAGCCGGTTTCATTGGACATCGGTTGATGTCCGGCCGGCGAGACATCGATAATCGACAGCCGCCGGTGCGCCAGCGCAACTCCGCCTTCCGCGCGCGCGCCGTCGTCATCCGGTCCACGGTGCCGCAACGCCGCCGACATCCGGTCCAGCGCGTCGAACTCGCCGGGTATCAGCTCTCCGCCCAGCTTCGCGATTCCAGCAATGCCGCACATGAGGTGGCACAGGCTTCAGCCTGTGAATCAGTCTCCGCCCTGCGAAACCACGGCCCGCCGTTGGGCCACTTCCGGCACCAAGGCCGTCAGTTTCCGGGGCAAGTGCTCGCGAAGAATCCGCACCATGGGCGCCACCATCAACCCGTCTTCGGACGCGTCAAAGCGGCGCATCAACTCGGCTTGCCCGCCCTCCGGCAGCGGAATCGACACGGTCCAGCGCGGCACTTCCTCGCTACCGGCCAGTTCATCCTCCAGCACGCGCCCCCGAAAGTAAATGTTCACGCCGTCGAACCCAAACTTGCGGCATCCTTCGGTCAACTGGGTCCAGCACTCGTCCACAGTCGTAGCCTCGCTCAACGCCTGCTCGAAGTGGCGCATTTGTAACTGCGCGTCCAGCATCCTCTGAAACGACCCCGTCAGAAGCATGCGGCTAGCCACGCTGAATTCGACGTATCCCAGGTGCTGAATTCCAATCCAGGTGGTCGCGCAGAACACCAACACGATCAGCCCGGCGTACTGCTGGGCCGCGAAGGTCTGCGCAATGGAGAATAACGCACCCAGAGTGCAAGCCCCATACAGCAGCAACACGGCGCCGCGAGGCGTCAGACCGCGGTCGAGCAGGCGATGATGGATGTGTCCCCGGTCCGCGTCGAAGATCGGTTGATGCCGCAAGAACCGCCGCACCACCGACAGCCCCACGTCCAGCAAGGGCACGAACATGGCCATCAGCGGAGCCGTCATACCCAACAGCGTCGCCGACTTGTCCGACCAGATCACGCCGAAGCACCCCAGCAGGAACCCAATCAGCAGACTGCCGGAATCGCCCAAAAAGACGTTGGCGGGGTTGAAGTTGTACCGCAGGAATCCCAACAAAAACCCGGCCAGCGGCAAAGTAACCGCGGCGAGCGGCAGGCTGTGCTGCAGGAAGGCGGCCAGCACCATGGTCAAGGTCGCAAACAAGCCCACTCCGGTCGCCAGCCCATCCACGCCGTCGATCAGATTGAAGGCGTTGGTGCACAGGACCAGCCAGAACAAAGTCAGCGGAAGGGAGAGCCAATGCTGCGCCGTGAATCCAGCCGCCCCGCTCACCTGCAGCCCGGCCAAATAAGCCCAACCAGCGCCCAACAACTGCCCGGCGAACTTCTGCCAGGGCTTCAGCGAAATCCAGTCGTCGAGCAGCCCGGTGAGAAAGACGATGCCCGCGCCCGGCAACACTCTCCAAGCCAGATCCATTCCGGCCATCGGCTGGATCCGGCCGCGCAATAGGAGGCTGACCACATAGGTCGACCCCAGCGCCAGCACCATCACTACGCCGCCCACGCGCGGGATCGGTTGGCTGTGAATCTTCCGGTCCGCGTCGGGATGATCGAACACGCCCCATTTCCGGAACAAGTCCCGGCACAAGGGCGTGTAGACCAAGGAGAAGAGGAATGTGCAGAAAGCCAGCAACAGCAGCGGTTGCATAGACTGACCTCAAGCCGGAGAAGCTACCGGCCGCGTCGTGCGGTTATGTGGGGCAGGCTGGCAGCCTGCGGCGGGTTGTCAAACCCGCCCGAGCGCCGGTTAACAACCCAAGCGCAGCCAAGCTGCCCACCAGAAAACAAGTGTGTGGAATTTAGCCGGAGTTACGGTAGTATTTCGAGTAACCCCGATAGTAAGTGCCGCCGTAACCGACAGCCCCTCCCGTAGGATCCCAGTCGTTCAAAATAGTGCCGAGAACCGAAGTGCCGTCCTGCTCCAACTTCTTCAAAGCCGCCAGCGCAGCGTCGCGAGTGGTTCGGCCGGCCCGCACCACCAGAATCACGCTATCGCAATGCTGGCCGAGCACGCGGGCATCGGCCAAGTGCAGCATGGGCGGAGTGTCGATCAGAATCGAATCGAACTCACTCCGCAACGCGCCGAGCAACTCGGCCAAGCGCGGCGAATATAGAAGATTCGAAGCGTTCGTTGCGATCGGCCCGCTGGGCAGCACCACCAGGCCGGGCACCTCGGTTTCCACAAAGTAGGCCGACTGCGGACGCGCCCGCACCGCCGACCTCTCGTTGAGCAAAGTGCTCAGACCGATTTCGTTCGAGACGCCGAAAATCTGGTGCACTCTAGGCCGGCGCATGTCGGCATCGACGATCAACACCCGCTGGTTGATCTGGGCCAAAGCAATCGCCAGATTGCTGACCACCGTGCTCTTGCCTTCCGACGGACCCGCGCTGGTCACCGCCATCATGCGCGGCCGCTCGCCGTGGTGCGCCGAGAACAGAATCGAAGTCAGCGCGTTCTGGAACGATTCCGCCAGCATGGACGGCTTCCGCTTCAAGGTGGCCAGGGCCACACTGTTGCTGTTGTTGGCAGCCGCGCCATCCAGGCCCCCCGCGTCCGGCCCCGCGCTCAAGCCGCCGCCTAAACCCCCGCTCAAACCCCCACTTAAGCCCCCACTTAAACCCCCACTTAAACTTGGTTGCGCTCGCCCGCCAGGCCCCCCCGGACTGCTCGCTTTGTCCGAAGGAATCACTCCCAGTTCGGGCACATCCAAGTACAGCGATAGATCGCCCGGCTGCTGCAGGCTCCGGTCCGCTCGTTCCGTCACCAGCACCAGGGCGATCCCCAGCAGCAACCCGCCGAAGCCCCCCAGCATCGCCATGCGCGACGGCACCGGTTTGTAAGGAGCCCCCGGGACCTTAGCCGGATCCACCACCCGAAAACTGCTGGCGCGCATGGCCGTGGCGATCCCGGCTTCCTTCACTTTCTGCAGCATGGCTTCGTAAATCTGGCGATTGGTATCCACTTCGCGTTTGAGAATGTTGTAGTGGATCGCCTTGGCAGCCTGGTCGTTCACCACCTTGGCTTGCTCCCCATACTGGGCCGAAAGCAGATCCTCGCGGCGTTGCGCGGATTGGTAATCGTTGGCAATGCGGCTGACCACGTTATCGCGTTCCTTCTTGAGCGCCGATTCCACTTCCGTGATCTGCGCCTGCAACCGGATCACCCGCGGATTTTCCGGCGTCAAAGCCGAACCCAGGTCCGCCATCTGCCGCCGCAGTTCCGTCAGCTTGGCCGAATAGTCGCGCAGAGAAACATCGTCGAGCACCTGCGGCAGCGCGTCGGCGGGACTCTTCGTCACCAGTTCAAACTTGGATTGCGCGGCCACCCGCTCGCCGTCGGCCCTGAGCAATTCGGTCTGCAGCTGCCGCAGCTTATCGTCGGCGACATTTTCTTTAGCGCCGTCCTTGCCTTCGCCGCCCGCGAACTGCAAGCCCACCGTCAGGGCATACGTCTGCAGTTGATCTTCCGATTTTTCCAGGCGGCTTTTCAGATCTTCCAATTGCCGCGCCAGCCACTCGCTGGTATGCTCGGCCGAGTTCAACCGCGATTCCACATCGTCCGCCATGAACTCTTCCACCAACCCGTTGGCGAACTCAGCCGCCAGCTTGGGATCCGGAGAATCGCACGTGAGGTCGATAATCCGGGTCGTCCCGGTGGCCTTGATCAACACCGTGCTCGCGGTCATCTCCACGGCCGATTCGCGCGACGGCGGCTCCTTGCCTGCTAGCCCCAGCGCCTTTTTCCACGCCTCCAGCCGTCCGGACGGGAGGGTCACGCCGGCCCCCGGCTTGGTCTTCAGCTTCTGAATCACCCGGTCGCGCAGGCGTTCGCTTTCCAGGATCTTGACCTGGGTAAGAATATCCAGCGAGGGATCGTCCGATGCCACGGTGGAGGTCGGACTGAGATCGCGAATGTTCAGAAAATTCTCATTCAGCCCCTGTACCTCTACCGTCGTGTGGGCTTGGTAAATGGGCGTCTGCGGAACCGTAAAGACGAATCCCGCCAGCACACCGAGGAACGTCACCAGAAGCACCACGCCTTTGCGGCGGCGCAGAATGTTCCAGTAGTCGATGAAGCCGCGGGTCCCGGAATCGCCGCCGTCGTTGTCGAGGCCGGCGGGCGGCAGACTGGTCGCGGGCACGGCACGGTCCCGGTAGATCACTTCCACCGGACGCGCCGGCAGTCTGCTTTCGCCCGGCCCGCCGTTGTCACGCGGCATGCCACCGTCACCCGTCAAGCCGTCACGGGGCGCGCCGTTGCCGCCGGGCCCGCCGTCGCCACCCGGCCCGCCGTTGCCACCAGGCATGGCGCGCGGACTCGCCTTGGGAACGCGTCGCGGTTTGGGATCTGTACTCACTGCGGTTAGCCTTAGGGGACCCGGTAAATCACCGCCGCCGGTCCGGAGGCCACGATAGCCTCCAGCGTCCGCAGCGCCACGTCTTTCTTAATGCTGGAAGGAACAAACAGAATATCCGACGGCTGCATGGCCAGATCGTTGGCCTTGCCCTCCAGCGCCGCTTTCAAGTCGATCTTAACCTCCTGGCGCGTGGTCGACCCCGCCACCACCCGCATGATCCGGCACTCTTTCGGCTTCGCCGTCTTGCCGAACCCTCCCGCCGCCGCCAGCGCCTGCAGCACCGAAACCGTATTGGCTCCGCCCAGCACGATGTTGCCGGGCTTGTTGACGTCTCCAATCACATACACCATATCCGCGGTGGGCACTGTGATGACGTCCTCAGGCAGAATCGCGATATTGGCCGCCGGGTTAGTCGCGTCGGTAATGTCGCGCAACGGAACCTCCGCCACACTGTACTGGCCGCTAGCGTCCTGCGCCGCTCCGGGCAGGGGAATCGGGCCCCGTTCGATCCGCCGCGAAATCTTGACGCTATAACCGGCATCCGGCTTCAATCCGCCGGCCATCGAAAGCATTTCCACCAGCGTCTTGCGCCCTTGCAGTTGATGCACTCCGGGCGTGCCCACCGCGCCGATCACCGACACCGGCTGGCTGCGCATCTCCGTGACGGATACCGCCACGTGCGGCGATTTCACGTAAGGCTTCAGGCGCGTCTCGAGCTCGCCTTCAAGCTGCTCCGTGGTCAACCCGGCCGCGTTCAGGCGGCCCACCAACGGCAGATTGATGATACCGTCCAGTCCGATCCGGATCGGCTTATCCGAAATTTCCTCGGCGTCCAGGGCGCGGATATTGATCTGATCGTCCGGACCCAGAACGTAGCTTGAAGGCCCGGCGGCGTCGCCCACCGGAGGCGCGGCATGGCCCACTGACGCTGCCGGGCGAGCGGCATCCTGAGCGAAGGCCAGCGGCCAGGAGCCCAACATCAGCCCCACCCCGACCAGCCCGACGCCAACAGGCCCGACGCCAACAGGCCGGACGCCAACAGGCCGGACGCCAACCGGCCGGACGCCAACAGGCCGGACGTCAACAGGCCGGACGCCAATAGGCCTAACCCGGCTTTCGGTGCCCTTCACGCCGGCACCCTCTCCGCCAGCAAATCCGCCAGCCGTTTTACTTCCCGATCCAACTCCTGCATCCGTCCATCCAGCGCATGAACCCGGTTCTCAATCCCGCCTCCGTCCGCCCCGCGGCCATTTCCACTACCATGGCCATGCCCGTTGCCGGACATCAGCAGGTTGAAAACCGCATCCCGAGCCAGATCCGAGATACTTCTACTGCCACGCTGCTCGCATAGCTTCAGCAGATCCTGATATTCCTGTTCGGATAGCCGGAAACTCACCATCTTGGAACGACGTTTGATCACTGCCATGGGATGACCTTCGGAAGGTTTGACGTTCAGCCGGAAGTTTTTTAAGCGATCAGCGCCAGGCGATCAGGCGTCCCGGTCTTGCCGCAGCCGGAACGCCGTTCGCGGAGCGCTGCACGATGCTGCCCGTGAAAGGCTTGCGCAGCGGGGTAACGGACTCGCGATCCACCTCTACCGCCACCGATCGCTGCAAGAGACTGACGGATACCACCAAACGAAACCGGTTCTTGACCTCGATCAACAGCCCTTCGACGTCTTTGAGCGGCCCGCGTTCGATGCGCACCCTTTGCCCGGCTTCCAAAAACGGCCAAGGTGCGGTAGGCAGACCGTTCCGGGCGATGGTCTGAAGAGCTTCGATCTCGGCGTCTTCCACCGGGTGTGGCGTCTTGCCGATCCCTACAAGTTCTATAACTCCAGGGATGGTAAGTACAGGCATCCGCTCGGCCGCGTCCAGGAAGCAGAATACGTAGCCCTTGAACAGCGGAACCTCGGTTTCCACCAGCCGATCCGACCACTGTCGGCGGGTTACATAGGTAGGCAGGAACCGGGGTAAACCTTTGCCTCCGAGAGAAGCCGCTACTATATTCTCCCGATTGGATTTAACTCGGATTGCGTACCACCGCTCCGGCCCGCTCAATAGATCCCCTTAGGACAAGCTACCGCCCCGTGCGTCCCAGCCGATTTCCTCCGACTGTCTCTCGGCGCACCTACTCCATCGACACCGGAGTGTCTAAACATCATCACCGATCTTGAATACAAATGTCAACGAGGAAATCGGTCAATGTAATACAAGTTGTAAGACCAGATGAGTGCTAGTTCTACCAGGGCGGCCGAGTTTCCTCCAAACTAAAGCAGCAGCATCTTGGTGTCTGACAAATTGATGACACGATTAGACTTCCTGGTTCAGCGACAATTGACTTTGCCAAGCCTCGATGATAAGCTCAACCTACCTCCGTCTGGAGTGGATGTACACAACCACGCCGCTCCGGACGATGGTAGACTTAAAAGTTCGCGCGGGGGTTAGTGACGCCACGGAGCGTACCTGCGTATCGTCTTAACGCATACCGAGTCGAGGGGACATAGTATTTCTGGGCTGTTTGAAGGAGGACGTACAACTCTCGTGCGCGTAAGCAACGTTCTAGGACTGTCCCGATTGTTGCCTAGCCGAACTAAGACCATCCTTCTCGGCGTCGTCGTGTTCGGACTCGCGATGATCGGCGTCAAGCCCGCCACCGGCCAGCGGAGCCAGGTTCCGGTGATCGTCGGAATCCCCGAGGACTGGAGCCATCACCACGTAGTTTTCAGCCAGCCCCGGACTGCCGAGGAAGCCGTGCGCTTGCAGCAGGAGCCGCGCTATTGGCACCAGTGGTTCCGCCGCAACGTCCTGCGGCAGCTTCCGGCACAACCGGTTTCCGGTCCGGCCCCCAGTCCGGCCCCCGGTCCAGCCCCCGGTCCAGCCTATGTTAGCGCCGAGGATTTTCCGCCCATCACCTTGCCTGAACTCAAACGTGGGGGGAACCGTGGGGCAAGGTCCGTGTCTCTGCACGGCCTCTGGGAGAAACAAATGGGGCCGAGCGCCAGTTCCACGGGCACTGCTGCGGTTTACCCGGCCAAGTTCCAATTCCTCACGGCCACCAACACGGCGCTAGCGGATTGCAGCAAGGACTTCATCGTGTTCCCCACGGGCGTTGCCGGAGCCACCACCACGGTAGCCAGCATCGTCGCCTACAACAACATCTACACCGGCTGCGGAGGCACGGTACCGTTGACCGCTTGGGCGGTGAACCTCAACGCTGGAACCGTCGTGACTTCCCCGGTCTTATCGCAGGATGGAACGCAAGTAGCCTTCGTGGCCACCTTCGGCGGTGTTGCCAATTTGGTCGTCCTCACCTGGAAAAACGCCGCGGGTATTGCCCAAATTACAGCCAGCAGCGCCACCGTGAATAACGGTTGCGCGACGCCCTGCGCGGCGTGGGTCTCGCTGGGAACCACCGACGGCGTTGCGGTCACCGGCGGCTTCGTCGGTTCGTCTCCCTTCTACGATTACGCCAATAACATTGTGTACGTAGGCGACCACGCCGGCAAGCTGCACAAGATCACCAATGTGTTTGCCCATTACGGATCCAACATCACGCCCATCGCCAACATCAACCCCCCGGCCATCGATCCGTCCGGTTCCGGTTTTCCGGCTACCGTGAGCACCGCGCAGCTCACTAGTCCGGTCTACGACAGCGAGGGCGGTTACATCTGGGTGGCCGATCAAACCGGATTCATCTCCGCGGTTCGGGCCTCATCGGGGGCCGTGACCAAATCCACTGACGAGTACGCCCACGGCGATTTCTTCACCGATGGGCCCCTGATAGATTCGTCGGCGGAATTCGGTTACTTCTTCTCGCCTAAGGACGAAAACGATTGCGGCGGCTCGCCGTATTGTGCTGCCGTGATCCAGGTGAAACTGACAACCGCCGGGTTTCCTACGACCAAACTGGAGTCCGCATTCGCCAAGATCGGCGTGGACACCACCGTCAGTACTGACACCCCTGTCTACGCCGGGGCATTCGACTCCACGTATTATGGCGGTTCGGGGGGGAACCTCTATGCTTGCGGAGATCCGTACGGCGTTCCGACCCTGTATCAAATTCCAATTTCCGCGACAAACACTTTCGGCACGGTCACTGCCGGACCCAAACCGTCCAGCACCAGCCAGGCAGCCTGTTCTCCGATCGCCGAGGTGCTCAACGGCGCCACCGATTACATCTTCGTGAGTGTCACCGGCACCGGTTCCGACACAGGTTGCGCAACGGCGGGTTGTATCTATTCCTATAACGTGAGCGGCCCAATCACCGCCGCGAATTTTGCGACTCTGAAAGCGACGGCCGGTTTGGCAGTTACGGGCGGGACCGGCGGAATCGTGATCGATAACACGTATCCCACCTCCAGTATTCCGACCAATGGTTCGTCGGCGGGAGGTACGTCGCAAGTCTATTTCTCGAATCTGACCTCGCAAACCTGCACGACGGACTCCGCGGCGGGTGGTTGCGCGATCCAGGCGTCGCAATCGGCTTTCAAGTAACGGGCATGAACATGACTGCTGAAAATCGAAACAGCCCGAAGCCCCGCGAAACGGTCGAAACCGTAGCCAAGAAGCCCTACACCAAGCCCGCCTTTCGCTTTGAACGCGTGTTTGAAACCCGCGCGCTCTCGTGCGGCAAGATGCAGGACACCCAGGAGTCCTGCCACCACAACCGCCGCGCTTCCTAGCGCCCCGCCCTCCCGTGGACCCCGCGGCCCCAGCTTCCGGCGATTCGGTCAAGCTGGAACTGGCAGCGGAAACCGCCCGTAAATTCGGAACAATCAAAATCAAAGTAACCGGGGACAGCATGCTGCCCTCGGTGTGGCCCGGCGACGTGCTCACAGTGGTGCGCCAGCCCCTTGCCCGCTTCCGCCCCGGCGACTTAGTGCTAGCCGCCCGCCACCGCGCGGGAGACCCTCCCCACGCCCTGGAATTCGTCGCCCATCGCGTCGTTCGTAAAGAGGTTCGTAAAGACGTCCCCAGGCAGAGCCCGTGCCTGATCACCCGCGGCGACTCCCTAGCGCACCCCGACGCGCCCTGGGAGGAGCACGAAATCCTAGGCCGCGTAGCCGCGGTGACCCGCAACGGCCGGCGTATCGACCCGTCGCTAACCCCGGCCCGCCGCATGGCCGCATGGGTTCTGCGCCGCTCGGAGGTCTCTGTGCGGGTGCTGCTAAGGTTCAATCGCCGCCCTACAGGCTCGTGACTCTGGGCGACCGTCTAGACCGGTTTCATAGATGACGTAGTCCCGGCCGTCGGCCGCTTATCTTGACAACACTGTTCCTAGCCCCATGAAAAACTGGTCTATGCGAATTCAGAAAATGGTCTAATGCTGAATCCGCCCGCGTTCGAGGTCGCTCAGACGCTCCTCGAGCAGAGTGAGTCGTTCTTCTTGGGCAGCGAGCCAGCCCTGATGGGAGCGGAGCTTGATTTCGGTGGGCCGGGCCCAACCGTGGAAGGCGCGGAGAACCTCGGTCTGCATGTCGCGCGTGGCTTCGATCACCTGGTCGAAGCGCGCGTCAACCTGGGCAAAGCGTGCGTCAACGTGAGTGCGCAGGTCTGCGAGGTCTTGCTTGGTGTGAGCGCCCAGATCTGCCAAGTCTTGCTTAGTGGCGTAGTTGTTGTCTGACATGACCGCCTGCCATTATTCTAGAACACATCTGAACGGTGCAAAACACCGCTGTCGTCCGCACTTCGTCTCCTGTTGACTTGTTAAGCTGTTATATTAATGCCCCGTGTCCGCTTCGCCCCGTCGCCGACTGGGTATCTCCACATCGGCAGCGCCAGGACCTTCATTTTCAACTGGCTCTTTGCCCGCCACCACGGCGGCGCCATGATCCTGCGCATTGACGACACCGACGTCGAGCGCAACACCCAGGAGTCGCTCGATTCGATCTTCGACGGCCTCAAGTGGCTCGACCTGGGCTGGGACGAGTTCCACCGCCAATCCGACCGCGGCGCGCTGCACTCGGAAGCGGCCAACGCCATCCTCGCCAAGGATCTCGCCTATCGCGATTTCACGCCCGCGTCGCCCAACGAATCCGCCGGCGACTACAGCGGCGGCCCGTGGCTCTTCAACGCCGCCATGCGCGAGCTATCCCGCGAGGAAAGCGACCGCCGCGCCGCCTCGGGCGAGCCGTTCGTAGTCCGCTTCCGCGTCCCCCGAGAGACCCGCGACAACGTAGCCTTCAGCGATTTAGTCTACGGAGATCAGTCCAAGGCCACCGCCGACATCGAGGACTTCGCCCTGCTCCGCTCGAGCGGCGGCCCCACCTATCACATGGCCTCCTGCGCCGACGACGCGGACCTAAAGATCAGCCACATCATCCGAGGCCAGGACCATCTCACCAACACCTTCAAACACGTCCTGATCTTTGAAGCTCTGGGCGCAACGCCGCCCCAGTTCGCACACCTGCCCTTGCTGATCGCGCCCGATGGGTCCAAGCTCTCCAAGCGCAAGCACGGGCCGGTGGTGAGCGTGCTCACCTATCGCGACGCGGGCTTCCTGCCGCACTCCTACGTGAACTTCCTGTGCCTGCTCGGCTGGTCGCCCAAGGACAACCGCGAGATCATGAGCCGCCAGGAGCTGATCGACGCCTTCACCCTGGAAGGCGTGAACCGGTCCAACGCAGTGGTGAATTTCTCCGACGACGATCCGATAGATCCGAAGGCCATGTGGCTGAACGCCGAGCAAATCCGCGGCTTGCCCGTGGACGCGCTGGCGGAACAATTGCTGCCCTTCGCCCAAGCCGCAGGCTTCGACGCCGACCTAGCCCGCATGCGCCGCGTGACGCCCCTGATTCAGGAGCGCATCCGCACCCTGCGCGACGTAGCCACCACCGCCGACATCTTTTTCGTAGACGAGCTGCCGCCCTACGATCCCGCCGAGCTGATTCCCCAGAAGGGCGATACCGCACTGGCGGGGCAGGTGCTCCACCGCGCGCAGGAGATTCTGTCAAGCGCCGGCTTCACCCACGACGAGTTGAACGCCGCACTACGCGCCGGAGCCCAGGAATTGAAAGTGAAAACCGGCCAGATGTTCCAGCCCATTCGTGTAGCGGTATGCGGACGCAAGGTAGCCCCCCCATTGTTTGAAACCCTAGAAGTCCTAGGCCGCGAAGCCAGCCTAAAGCGCATCGGCCAAGCCATCCAGCTCTTGAACCAGAATGGAGCCGCATGAGGATGTGGGGCAGGTTGCCAACCTGCGGCCGATTGTCAATCGGCCTGTGCGCGTGCCCACACCCCGCAGGGAGGTTACCAACCCCCCACAGGATGACATCCTGCCCCACATGCCACAACATCACTAAAACGCAATGAGCACTCCTCAAAATCCATCCGAACCCGCGGCCGGGAACGCCCAACCGCCGGCCCAATCCAATTTCATCCGCGACATCATCCTGCATGATCTCGGCACCAACAAGTACGCAGGCCGCGTCCACACCCGCTTCCCTCCCGAGCCCAACGGCTACCTACATGTAGGCCACGCCAAATCCATCACCATCAACTTCGGCTTCGCCCAGGAATTCAACGGCCAGTGCAACCTGCGCTTCGACGACACCAACCCCAGCAAAGAAGAAACCGAATACGTAGAATCGATCATCGAAGACGTGCACTGGCTAGGCGGCGATTTCGGCGACCGTCTGTTCTACGCCTCCGACTATTTCCAACAGATTTACGAATGGGCCGTCCAGCTAATCCAATCCGGCAAAGCCTACGTCTGCGATCTGAGCGCCGAAGAAGTCCGCAAAACCCGCGGCACTCTGACCGAACCCGGCGAGCCCAGCCCGTATCGCAACCGCACCATCGAAGAAAATCTCGAGCTGTTCGAACGCATGCACCAAGGCGAGTTCCCCGACGGCACCCGCACCCTCCGCGCCAAAATCGACATGGCCTCGCCCAACCTGAACATGCGCGATCCGGTAATGTACCGCATCCTCCACGCCGAGCATCACCGCACCGGCAAGAAGTGGTGCATCTATCCGATGTACGATTTCGCCCACGGCCAGTCGGATTCGATCGAGAAGATCACCCATTCCATCTGCACTCTCGAATTCGAAGACCACCGCCCGCTCTACGACTGGTACGTAGAGCAGTTGGGCATCTATCATCCCCAGCAGATCGAGTTCGACCGCCTGAACCTAACCTACACCCTGCTCAGCAAACGCAAGCTCCTGACGCTAGTGAAGGATAAATATGTCAACGGATGGGACGATCCCCGCATGCCCACGATCAGCGGCATGCGCCGTCGCGGCTATTCGCCCGAGGCCATCCGCAATTTCTGCCGCCGCGTAGGCGTGTCGAAGACCAACGGCACCACCGAACTCGCGTTACTCGAATACTACATCCGCGAAGACCTGAACAAGCGCGCCCCCAGAGTGATGGCCGTCCTGCGGCCTCTGCGGGTGGTGATCGACAACTACCCCGACGGCTTGGTCGAGCAAATGAAAGCCGTAAACAATCCCGAAGATCCCAGCGCCGGAACCCGCACCGTGCCTTTTTCCAAGGTGCTCTACATTGAGCAGGACGATTTCCGCGAAGTCCCTCCCAAGCAATACTACCGCCTCAGCCCCGGCAAAGAAGTGCGCCTGCGCTACGGCTACTTCGTGACATGCTCCGGAGTCACCAAGAACGATAAAGGCGACGTCATCGAGATCCACTGCACCTACGATCCCGCCACGCGCGGAGGCGATTCCCCCGATGGCCGCAAGGTGAAGTCCACCATCCACTGGGTGTCGGCCGCCCACGCCGTAGACGCCGAAGTGCGCCTGTACGAAACGCTATTCACCCGCGAAAACCCCAACGAAGTAGAAGAGGGCCAGGAATTCACCGCCAATTTAAATCCGAATTCCCTGGAAATTCTAAAAGAGTGCAAACTAGAGCCCAGCCTGAGCGAAGCGAAGGCCGGCGCCCGCTACCAGTTCGAGCGCCTAGGCTACTTCGCCGCCGACCCCGATTCCGCCCCCGGCAAGCCAGTCTTCAACCGCACAGTAGCGCTCCGCGACACCTGGGCCAAGATCGTAGGGCGGGCCTCCGGCCTGCTTCCGTCTAAATAATCATGGTGATCCTCGGCCTCGGCGGTCTCCTCAGCAACGCAGCCTGCGCCGTCCTCAAAAACGGCGAGATCCAAGCCGCCATCGAAGAGAACAAATTGAGCCGCATTCCCGGGCGCCCCACCAGCCTCCCCGAGGCGTCAGTCGAAGAATGCCTCCGCCTGGCGAAAGCCTCCCACGCCGACGTCGAATGCGTAGCCGTAGTCCGTCCCTTCGCGCGCGGCCGCGAATCCGATTTCCACCTGGCCCTGCGCAGCCAATTCCCCAACGCCGAGATCGTGGTCGTCGAGCACCACCAGGCCCACGCCGCCTCGGCCTTCTTCGCCTCCCCGTTCGAGGAGGCCACCGTCCTCACGCTCGATCACGCCGGCGACTTCCGCTGCGGCGCGCGCTGGCACGGCCAAGGCAGCCAATTGTTCGTCGAGCGCGAATGGTACTATCCCGATTCCCTCGGCCGCTTGTACGGAGCGGTGACCGAACTGCTAGGATTCCGCGCCGGCGCCGACGAGCATAAAGTGCAGTGGCTGTCGACCTCCGGTGACGGCCAGTTCACCTCCGCATTCCGCGAGATCGTCTCCGATGCCGCGCGCCTCGATCCGTCGTTCTTCGACGCCAACCGCAGCACCGCCGGCGGCTTCAGCTCCAAACTCTTCGCCCGCCTGGGATTGAAAGACGAGCATCACATCCCCCCGGCCCTCGCGCCCGCCGTAGCTCATGCCCTGCAGCAGACCATCGAAGAGACGGTCACCAGCCTGGCCGGCAGTGGCGAGAACCTGTGTCTAGCCGGAGGCCTCTTCTTCAACGCGCTGCTGGTGGATCACCTCGAGCGCTGCGGCCATTGGAAGAACGTCTTCGTCCAACCCGCCGCAGGCAACGCCGGAACCGCGTTGGGCGCGGTGTTCCACGTGTGGCACCAGGTGCGCAGGCATGCCCGGCGGGCCAGTGGCGGATCTCTCCTCTTAGGCCCCAGCTACGGCCCCGACGAAATCAAGCAGGTGCTCGAAAACTGCAAGCTGCCGTTCCGCTATCACCGCTCCACCGACGAGTTGCTAGCCGGAGCCGTGCGCTTGCTAGGCGAACGCAAAATCGTAGCCTGGATGCAAGGCCGCATGGAGTTCGGCCCACGCGCTCTAGGCAACCGCAGCATCCTGGCGTCCCCGCTCGATCCCTTCTCCACCGAGAACCTGAACGTCTACATCAAGCGCCGCGAGCCGTTCCGCAAATTCGCCGCATCGGTGCCCGTAGAATTGGCCGCCGAATATTTCGACACCCGCCCCAACGCACGCCATCTCGCCACAGTAGGCCGCGTGCATCCGGCCCACCGCAAGACCTTCGAGTCGGCGATCCTCGGCCAGGACGCTTCCGGCCAAGACATCGTGCGTGTGCACACCGTAGCCGAGCAGGACAATCCGCTCTATCACCGCCTGCTGCTCGAAGCCGGCAAAGCCACCGGCCTGCCGGTACTCTACAACACCAGCTTCAACCTCTTCGGCGACCCGCTAGTCTCCACCCCCCGCGACGCCGTGCGCAGCTTCTACTCCTCCGGCATCGACGCCATCTTCGTCGGCAATTTCCTGCTGGAGAAGTAACCGCGCGGCTGCCCCCTACAGGTTCAAGAGATCCCTCAGCTTATCCGCGACCGCACTCCGCGTGGAGGCGTCGATCGCTCCGAGATATCGCGCGAGGCTCGAAACATGAATGGTTGCCAACTTGTGCAACCGCACCACCGAGCTGGTCTTTAGGTGCGTGGATCTGTGCTCGGGCCGTGCAGGATCAAGAAGTAAGTCGGCTGGAAGCGGCTGCGCCGGGATCACCGAAGAGATGTACGCGACCACAACCTCGGGGATGGGTCCTTTGAGTCCGGTGAGCAACAAAACCGGCCGAAGCTTCATGCCGGAGCGTCCCCGAATGGGAACTTGGCTATTGAGTCTCGCAAGATACAGTGACACGCAGAGGGAGTTGTGGGGCAGGATGGCATCCTGCGCGCCGGTTGCCAACCGGCGCTGGACGGCCTGTTTTACAAGCGTCGGGAGGCGAGTTACCAACTCGCCGCAGGTTGCCAACCGTGCCCCACAACGGCACGCTCCGTCACTGTATTTTGCGAGCCTCAATAAGAAGATCTCACCGGGGTCCATTCACCGGCTGTCCGTCGTCCAGCGTGTAAAGATCTTGCCGCGAGTCCCCCAGTTCGTCCGCCCATTCGGTGGCAACTCCACGCGCCCAAGCGCCGCCCGCATCATCCTCGTCGGGTAGGAGCAGGATCAAGCGAACCGGGCCCGCCGGGACTCCCCGCGGGACGCGAGCCCGCAATCGGTGCTGTTCATCGATGTCGCCGACTAGCTCCACGGCCTTCATGGGCGTACTGTCCATTCACGGATCTCCGAACATCCAAACGATACCAGAGCCTCGCGCACTACCCTCTTGTGATAAATTATCGGGTTGGTGCGGGAGGCGCACATGTCGAATCTCAAAACCTGGACTCCAGTAGCTGCCGCGATGATTTTCTCCGCGCTCTCCATGGCGCTACAGGCCCAATGGCCCGACTATAAGCTGGCCGGAGCCCCCCGAACACCCGACGGCAAGGTCGACTTCAACGCCCCGGCCCCCAAGACCGCGGACGGCAAGCCGGATCTCTCCGGCGTCTGGATTAATTTCCGCCAAGGCCGAGGCCCGAACAGTCCACCCGCCGCCGGCGGCCGTGGCGGCGCAGCCGGCGCAAACGCTAACGCCCCCGCCCCCGCGAACGCCAACGCCCCCGCGGCCCCTCCTGGTTTCCCCACCGCGCCCTCCGGCATCGCGGGCGACCCCGCTCCCGCCCCGCCACCCGACTTGGCCACTTCCGGACCGCCCCTAGCCACCTTCTTCAACATCGGCCAGAACCTCAAGGAAGGCGTGCCCCTGAAGCCCGCCGCCGCCGCCCTTCTAAAGTCCCGCACCGAGGAGCACAGCAAGGACAACCCCGACGCGCACTGTCTCCCCCTGGGCCTGATGCAGCTGCACCTGCACCCCCAGCCGCGCAAGATCGTCCAGACTCCCGCCGACACCATGATTCTCTACGAAGCCCAGGCCGGCATCCGCGACATCCACACCGATGGCCGCCCGCTGCCCCCCACCGACGTGCTCCCCTGGTGGTACGGCTACTCGGTCGGGCACTGGGAAGGCGACACGCTGGTAGTCGAAACCACCGGCTTCCGCGACGACGTATGGCTCGACGTAAACGGAACCCCGCTGACCAACACCGGCAAAATGACCGAGCGCTTCCGCCGCCCGAATTACGGCACACTCGAGATCGTAGTCACCGTCGAAGACCCCTCGGTCTACACCAAACCCTACACCGTCCGAGTAGTCCAGCGCCTGATGCCGGACACCGACCTAATCGAATTCATCTGCCAGGAAAACGACCGCAGCGGTCCCCACCTGGTCGGCAAATAGGGTAACTATTTACTTGACAGACTACACTGAAGGGTGCAACGATTTCGACCGCTTCAAGTTGGCGCTTCGCAGATGGTGGGTAAGCGCCTCACCTGGAATGAGGCCACTGGCAAGAATCACGAACCGGAAACGTATCCGAACTGAGAAGGAACGGAAACGCCAGAAGCGCGGGAAGAGAGGCTAGCTCTTGGGGCTGGCTTTTTCTTTTTACGGCGCTTGCCGAACGGGTCTGCATTCGCGTCCTTCGGCGTCGATACCAACTTCTTGGCCGCTTCGCGGAATCGCTCGAATGCCTCCGGCCCTTCGATCATCACTGCCATTCCTGTCTTCATGGTTTAAGTTTAACCGCGAATCCGTCCATTGTGCGACGTACCAATATATCCTCCAGCTTAGGAATTGCTCCGTTTCTGGAGATCCAGTTTCTAACCGGTTTTGCCAGCATTCTAATTCCATCGCGATCAATCGGTATGGTCACATGCTTGGTGGTTTCAGAAAGAGCCTCTGCTAGAGGCTCAAACCCTTCGGGCAGACTGCCGGCCAATTCAAGCTTGCGCGAGGCCCACGCAATCGCATCAGCCGCTTGCAAGGCCGGAACGTCGGTATCAGAATCCTCACCGAGAGCCCCGGTGTGCCTGAAGCCACCGAGTGCTTCTTCGAACCGAACAATAATTCGGTGCGCTTCTACAAGTTGATCGTAATGACCGAATCCGCGATCCACCAAGTAGGAGGCCTTAAACGGCCCCGTCTGGGCGCTTTCGGACATGTATTGATGTCCCAGAACTACCGAGAAGAACGCGAACGCATACGGCCCGATCAGAGCCTTTCTAACATCCTCCTCGATCTCACTTTGGAAATCTGTTTGCGAAATCGCAACAGAGAGACTGTAGAATTTGTGCTCATTGATCAATCTAACAACGTCCCTGAAAAGTGCCCTCTTGAATTCTGGGCGCAGGCCAGCGTACTTTTCGCTCCCAAGGAAGTCCGACATATGCAACGGCGGTTCTAGGGTGTATCCGCTGAACTGGTTTCGCTTGTACATGACGCCCCAGCGCTCGGAAAACCCTTTAAACTGGGCGCGAGACATCGCAAGGCCACCACAGGTCACCAATGGAGATCCGTCGTCACTGCCGCTATCATCCAGGTACCATCTAAGTCCCACCACAAGACGATCCTCGCCTTCTGAGTGGTGGAGCAGAAACCACAAATCGTCGATATAATCCGACTGCGCTTCGATCCGTAAATGTTCTTGAACCGCGAGCATGATGCCGTCTCCGTGGTACACTAATAGCGACCCACCGGAAGCCCCCGAGTGCTGATTCGCCGCCAAGCAAAAGCCAGCACAGGGACGCGATCCTAAAACATTTCCACTCTAGAATGTCACCTAGAGTGTACCATTGTCGTGGTCTATCAAGTAAATAGTTGCCGCAAATAGTTCCAAGTAGTTCAGGGTTCAATCACTCCGCATCCCATTCATACTCCCGGAAATGAGACACGCGGAGGCAGAGTAGAAAGGTACACGCCAGGCACATCAACACCGCGGTGATCCCGCGGCCGAGCCACTGGGAGGCCCCGTATCGGGCAATGGATCGGGCAATGGTTCCGAGAGTGGATCCGGCAGTCGATCGGACCATGGATCGGGCCGGTGCCGCCGCGATGGTTCCCGCCAGGAGAGTAACCAACGGCACCAGATAGATTCCCGTCCGGCCCATCGGCAGTGGCAATCTTGCGAAGTAAAATGCGAGCCCATGGATCAGCAGCGACAAGCTCACGATTCCGGCCAGCGCCGCCGCGAACGCACCCGGCCATCGCGCCCAGACATCTTTGAGCCGGGAGCCGTCGAGCCGGGTCGCCACCAGCCGCAAGAGACAGAGAATGCCCAAAAGAGGCAGCAGTAGCGGCTTCAGAAAGCTCATGGCCTTATACAGCCCCGGCCCCAACAACCCCGGATCGAGCCGGTAGAACGAAGACTCGATCAGGCTCCGAGTCATCTCGCTGAACGAGTGCGCACCCCACCACAGTTCCCCTTTCTTCCAGTGCGCCAAGGAATAACCGCACAGCAGGAGCGCCACGAACAGCCCCGGCAGCACGCAGAATTCGACAACCTGGACCATGGACTCCGATTCGCGATGCCGCCTGACCCACGCGAGCGCCCAAATCACCAGGCCGAGAAACGTGGCCATATCGACAAAGGCGAACGAAAAATTCGCGGCGAACGACAGCCCCAACGCCACCGACGCCAAAGCACAGGATGTTCTCAGCGAAAGCCTCCCGTTCACCGTATGCCACACCGGAACCGCAATCGCCGCCAAAAGAAATGCGTTCGCCAAACCATAGCCGCGCGCTGCCACCATGTAATCGCAAATCAATGGATTGAACGTTAGACACAGGAAAAGAGGGAATTGAAGACTGAACCGGTGGGTAATGCTCCGGCATAAAAAAATGCATGTCGCAATGTACAGGATCGCGCCCAGCAGGGTAGGCAGGCGGACCGCGATATTGGACACGCCGAATGCGTGCGTCGTCCCCCACATGAGCAGCGAATTCAGGATATGGTTGTTCGGGTAAGGATACCAGAGGTTTGGTCTGGCGATAGAGAAGAGATAGGTTTGCGCTTCGTCCATGGTGATGGATTGCACGCCAGCCCGCACGGCCGCCCAAACAAACGCGAACGTACCGGCGATCAGCAACAGCCACAGTTGAAATACACGTCGGTCTACATGCGGCATGACTGGGGGATCGAACAGGCTTTCCGAATGGCGACTACAACTACCACGTCCTTATCGTCCCACAAAAGAAGTCTTCTTAAGCGGAGCAGTCACCACTCAAGCGCCGCCTCCATCTCCCAAACTTTCAACCACTTCCGCCTCGCCGAAGCCGAGCAGTTCACTCTCCCCGCGGTAGCTTCAGAGCGAGGAGTTTCCGCATGAGTAAGAAGAAGTCCGAAGCCGCCCGCATCAACGGCGCAAAATCACGAGGACCGGTGACGCCCGAGGGCCGAGCCCGTTCCTCCCAGAACGCTCTCCGTCACGGCCTGTCCTCCGCGGTAGTGGTGTTACCCCACGAAGACCGCGCCCAGTTTGAATACCTCCGCGACTCCTATATGGAGAGCTTCCAACCCGCCGACCAACCCCAGCACGACCTGATAGAAACCATGGCCGCCGCCCGCTGGCGTCTGAACCGCCTGCAGGAAATCGAGGCCAACCTGTTCGAAAAAGAAATGGTCCTCCGCGCCTCCGAAATGGCGAAGGAACTCAAAGAAATGACCGAAGGGGAAAAGCTAGCCTGGGTCTTCGACCGCATGGCAAACCAAGGCAAATCCCTAGCCATGCAGATCCGCTACGAAGGTAGCCTAAACCGCACCTACGAGCGCGCCTTCAAGCAGCTCCAAGTTCTTCAAAAAAATCGCCCCATCCCTCCCGAAGCGCAACCAAAGGAAAAATTACAAAACGAACCCAAGCCGCACCCCGCCAGCCCCGTAGTCAGCCCGTATCGGCCCCCGGAAGTCACTCCAATCGCCCCACCGGAACCGTTAGAACCCAAAACTCCACCCGCTGGAGGCCCAAACTCGGCAATCTAGCCGCCAATTACCAGTCTTTCTCAACGCGCCCACACGACCAGTGTGCCTCCGATGCCATGTGATGTGCTGTTGATGTGATGTGCTGTTGATGTGATGTGCTGTTGATGTGATCTGTTGTGCTGTGATCTGTTGTGCTGTGATCTGCTGTGCTGTGATCTGCTGTGCTGTGATCTGCTGTGCTGTGATCTGCTGTGCTGTGACCTGCTGTGCTGTGACCTGCTGTGCTGTGATCTGTTGTGATGTGATGTGGAGCACGCACTCGTGCGTGCCACGTCGGCACTCGTGCCGACGCTTGGCATGTTTGTTCCTGACGAGCCGCCGCACCCTATTGCAGCGGCTTGCCGTCCAGAGCCAGCACCAGCAGTTTCGAAGGCAACGCTGGAGCCGCCGGAGCCGCCGGCGCACCTGCTGGTGTACCCGCATTGCCGCCGCCACCACCGCCTCCGCCGCGCCCTCCGCCGCCAGGAGGCCCACCCGCCACCGCGACATACTGCTTCCCATCCAGCAAGAACGTCATCGGAGGACCCATCTGCGACAACCCCGTAGGCAGATCGAGCACCTGCTCGCCGGTATCCGCGCGATAAGCCACCAGCTTCGAGTTGACGCTCGAAAACACCAGATTCCCCGCGGTAGAAAGCGTGCCGCCCTGATTGAATCCCGCCGCCCCGCCCTGCGCCCTCCAACGTTCTTTTTGGACGACAGGGTCCCAAGCGATCAGAATGTTGCCGCGCCCCTCCGGCCCAATAGCAGGCAGCCCCGGAGCAGGCGGACCCGCCGGACCGCGTCCGCCACGGCCACCTCCCGCACCAGCACCCGCGCCCGCGCCACCACCCGCGCCCGCACCAGCTCCACCACCCACTCCGGCGCCACCGCCTGCGCCCGCACCAGCTCCGCCTCGCGCGCCAGCTCCGCCACCCGCGCCGCCACCTGCGCCAGCACCTGCACCCGCACCAGCACCGCCGCCCGCACCGCGACCAACTCCGCCCCCCGCCGCGGCAACCGCCGGATCAAGCCCCGGCGCAACACCGCCGCCCGCACCCGCGCCCACACCACCACGCCCTCCGCCCCCGCCCCCACGCCCCGTGCCCATGTTCATCTGCCCGCGCCCCGTCGGCCCGATGTCCGTCGGAGCCGGCACAAAGTTCGGGTCCGCCTGGAACGTGTACCCATTCCCGCTAGTACTCGGAATGTACACCAGCCCCGTCTGCGGATTGTACGACCACGGCGGCCAAACGTGCCCGCCTCCAGGACCCGGCATGATCTGGATACTATCGGTCCCATACCGAGCCTCCGGATTCACCTGCGGCCGTCCAGTCTTCAGATTCACTCCCGTGGCCCACGAGACCTGCACCCAAGGATCGGCCGCCAGCAACTCGCCAGTCATCCGGTCGAGCACGTAGAAGAACCCATCCTTAGGCGCATGCATGATCACCTTGCGCGGTTTGCCGTTGAGAGGCAACTCGGCCAGCATCAAGTCGGCGATGGAGTCGAAGTCCCAATCGTCGCCCGGCACTTCCTGGTAATACCAGACCAATTTTCCGGTAGCCCCGCGCACCGCGATGATGCAATCGGTGCACAGATTGTCACCCTTCCCGCGAGCCACTTCGGTCCACGGCCCCGGCTGCCCCGTGCCCACGTACACGATGTCGGCGTCCGGATCATAGGCCATCCCGTTCCACACCGGAGCGCCGCCGCCGATCTTCCACCACTCGCCCGACCACGTCTTGGCCCAGTCGGCGAGCTCAGGCTGCTCGAAGGGCTTCGCAGGATCGCCCGGCACCGTGTAGAACCGCCACGCGAGCTTGCCGGTCTTCGCATCGTACGCCGAGAAGAACCCGCGCACGCCGTACTCGCCGCCCGACACGCCGATGATCACCTTGCCGCCCTTGATCACGCGAGGCGCCATGGTGATGGTGTAAGCCATATTCTCCGGCGACACCCGCACGTCCCACAGAATCTTCCCCGTGCCCATTTCCAGAGCCCGCAATCTTCCATCCACCACCGGCGCGATGATCATCCCCTCGTACATCGCGATCCCGCGATTCACCACGCCGCAGCAGATTCGCGACTGCCACACCGCCTGGTTCACTTCCGGGTCCTGCCGCCAGATCTCTTTGCCCGTCCGGGCGTCGATCGCATACACCACGCTCCACGGCGAGATGCTGTAGAGCACGCCATCGAACACCAGCGGCGTCCCTTCCTGTCGGTTCTGCGCGCGCCCCGGAGCGGCCGGAATTTCAGCCGACCACGCGAGGCCCAGCTTGCCCACGTTCGCCGCCGTGATCTGGTTCAGCGGGTGTAGCGCTGCTCGGACCAGTTGACGTTGTAGCTGATCCATTCCGCGCCCGTCTTGCCGGCGTCTTTCAAAGCCGCGTCGTCGACCGTGCGGGGCTGTTGAGCGATCGCCATCCAGCCCGCCCCCAGCCCGGCCATAGCGATCAGCGAATAGTGCACACGCGACATGACAAACCCCCAAACTTAAGCTTACAAGTTGCCAAGAATAACACGGCGTGTCTCCTTCGGTTATCCTGAACCGCATGGGAACCACACCACAATCGAAACTCGTCTGCTGCGCACTCGCCGCATTCACCGTTCTGGCGGCGCCCACGTTGATGCGCGCCCAGGTGATCACCACGGTAGCCGGTACCAATACCAATTCCTACTCCGGCGATGGCGGACCAGCCACCAGCGCCTCGCTATCCACGCCCCTGGGAATAGCGACCGACTTCACCGGCAATCTCTTCATCGCCGATTCCGGCAACTTCCGCCTCCGCGAGGTGACCACGGCCGGGATCATCAACACCGTGGCCGGCAATGGAATGGTCGGCTTCGGTTTGGGCGGCGGCAATATCGGCGACGGCGGACCGGCCACCAGCGCCGAACTCGGTCCGGCGTCCGTGCCGTTCATGGCAGGCGTGGCCGTCGATCTGGGCGGGAACGTCTACATCACCGACGTCGGCAACTACCGCGTTCGCAAAGTGGACCCCTCCGGAACCATCACCACCGTGGCGGGCAGCGGATCTCCTATTCCCGGCGGCGATGGCGGCCCGGCGACCAGCGCCGGATTCATGGAGCCGACGGGCGTGGCGGTGGACCTCTTTAGGAATATCTACATCGCCGATGCAGTCAACTTCCGCGTCCGCGTGGTGAATGCGGCCGGAACCATCAAAACATACGCCGGCAATGGGACTGTGGGTTATTCGGGCGACGGCGGTCCGGCCACCAGCGCCCAACTCTCCGTTCCCGTCGGCTTGGCCCTGGATCTCCAGGGGAACCTGTATATTGCAGAAGCCGGGAATGTGGTGTACGGGTCGCGCATTCGCAAAGTGGATACCTCGGGGATCATCACCACCGTGGCGGGCACTGGGACCATCGGTTACTCCGGCGATGGCGGCCCCGCCATTAACGCTCAACTGGGCGGAAACCTGCAAGGGGTCGCCGTCGACCACGCGGGAAATATCTACATCGCGGATTACGATAACTATCGCGTCCGCAAGGTGGACAAATCCGGGATCATCACCACCGTCGCCGGCACGGGCAGTATCGGCGGCAACCATGGCAGCAACGTCGACGGCGGACTCCCGACCATCGCCTTCGTGCAACCCAGCGGCCTCGCCCTGGACCCCGCGGGCAACCTGTATATTTCCGATGCCACCTCGTCCGCCATCCGTAAAGTAACGTTCGGCGCCACCCCGCCGGGCCTTTCGGTGAGTGCGGCGTCCCTGTATTTCGCGGGGAGCACGCTCCACAATACCGGGGCTCCCAGCCAGATCCTAAGCGTTTCCACCGCGGGCCCGCCGCTCAGCTTCACGATCACGCCGTCCACGACGTCGGGTGGCCCTTGGCTCGGAACGAGCACGATCACCGGCACGACGCCGTCCGGCATGACGGTATCCGTCGATATTTACGCCGGGACCACGACCGCCCTTCCCCCAGGGACTTACAAAGGCGCTTTCACCATCACGCCGACCACGCCCGGCTACACCACGTCCGTCACCGTGCCAGTGACCTTGGTTTTGAGCGCGACGGTTCCGGCGAACCCGCCCGCGATCAGCACGACCAACGGCATACTGAACGCAGCCAGCAACCAGCCGGGAACGGGGATCGTGCCGAATTCCTACGTGACCATCAAGGGGACCAACCTGGCCTCGACCACCGACACGTGGAACAGCTCGATTGTGGGCGGGCAATTGCCGACCTCGCTGGACGGGGTGACGGTGACGTTCGAAGGGAGGCCGGGATACATCAGCTACATCAGTCCCACGCAGATCAATGTGTTGGTTCCCCAAATCGACCTGGGTTCGGCTTCGGTTTCGGTCAGCAATAACGGGGCGTTAGGGCAAAGCTCGTCCCAAACGGTTGGGGTGAACCAGTATAGTCCGGCGTTCTTCTTGTTCAGCGGCAGCACCCAGGCGATCGCCACGCGTCAGGATTACAGTTATGCCGCCAAGGCCGGCACGATCGCGGGGTTGACCACGACTCCAGCCAAACCTGGAGACGTTCTGATCTTGTGGGGCACTGGATTCGGTGCGACCACACCGGCGACGTTGCCGGGTTACGTGACGCCGAGCGACCGGGCGTATTCGACCACTCCGGTTACGGTCACCATCAACAACGTGCCGGCAACGGTGTACGGCGCGGCGCTGGCGCCGGGCTTTGCGGGGTTGTATCAGGTGGCGATCCAAGTACCGGCGTCGCTGGCCAACGGAGATTGGCCCATCGTAGCGACGGCCGGCTCCGCGACGTTAGATAACCTCACGTCGTCGCCGAGCGGTGTGATTCTGTCGGTCCACAATTAGAGGTTGGCAGGCCGACCCCTTGCTACGCCGCGGTGCGGCCTCGCCCCCCGGGCCAGCGGGCGCGAACGGCCGGGTCAGGCGACCTGGTTCAGACCAGGCGGTCCCTCGGCTTTATTTTGGCGGAGTCTTGCGCATTTCCTCGCTTTCCCGGTTGACCTCCGTGAAAAGAGGCCGCATTTTACCCGTTGACTCGTAAAACTGTTTCTGACATACTCCGGCGCGTACCCTGGCGCCTGTGCCGGGGCAGCCGTCAACGCGGGAAAATTCGAGATCGAAAAGGAGACATTTATGGGAATCTGGCAAGGGTTAGCGAATCAGCCGACCTTCCCGGTCAGCACGATGATTCTTCTGTCCGATGGCCGAGTCATGGTGCAGGAAGAAGCGACGCCGCATTGGCATGCGCTGACGCCCGACGCCTTCGGAAGTTACGTCAACGGCACTTGGTCCACCTTGAAGGACATGAGCTTTTGGCGGCGCTACTACGCCTCGGGAATGCTCAAAGACGGGCGCATCGTGCTGATCGGCGGCGAACAAAGCGGCGCCGGTAACGACACCAACAAGGGCGAAATCTACGACCCGGTCGCCGACACCTGGAGCCCCATGCCCTCGCCTCCGGGCTGGCCCACGGTGGGCGACGCGACGTGCTGCATTTTGCCGGACGGCCAGCTCATGATCGGGGCGCTGTGGCCCTCCACCCAGTGCGCCAGTTTCGATCCGGTGACCGACACCTGGGCTCCCGCCGCGAGCAAGGCCACGTCGCCGAACGAAGAGTCGTGGATTCTGATGCCGGACGGCACCATCGTCACCCTGCAATGCTTTGCTCCGTTCCAAACCGAAAAGTACATCATTTCCTCCAATACCTGGAAAAATGAGGGTGCCTTGCCGTTTCAGATGGTGGATCCATTGATGAATGAAATCGGGCCGGGCATGCTGATGTACAACGGGAAAGTGATCTTCTTCGGCGCGGCCAATACCGGGGGCAACGGGAAAACGGTGCTCTATACGCCGCCTGCCAGCCCGATCGGCACGGGTACTTGGACGCCGGGTCCGGACATCCCCCATGTGGCCGGGAAGATCATGGTCAGCAACGACTGCCCAGCATCGCTGTTGCCGAACGGACACGTGCTGTTTTCGTGCGCGCCCTTCCTGAACAAGAACTGGGGGTCGCCGGTTTCCTTTTTCGAATACGACCCCGTCACCAACGCCATGATTCCGGAAACTCCGCCCGCCAACAACGGGCAGCAATTGTACTGGAGCCGCATGTTGCTCACGCCCAGCGGCCAAGTGCTGTTCGGCGCGGGGACGAATGACATCCACTGCTACACGCCGCACGGCGGTCCGCACGACGCCTGGAGGCCGGCGATTCACGCGGTTCATTCCCTGGGCGGCGGACAATACCTGCTGAAGGGAACGCAGCTCACCGGGCTGTCGCAGGCGTGCGCGTACGGCGACGATTGTAATCCGGCCACCAACTACCCGCTAGTCCGGCTGCGCAACGATGTGACGCATGAGGTTCGCTATTGCCGGACTTACGACTTCAGCACCCGGGCCGTGGCGACGGGCGGGGCCCTGGAGTCGGTTCGTTTCTCCGTGCCGGGCGGTCTGCCTCACGGGCACTACGACCTGTGTGTGGTGGCGAACGGCATCAGCTCCCACTGCGTGGACTTCGGCCATCATCGGAGGAAGCGGCACGAGCATGAGGCCGGCTGCGGGGAGGAGGCATGCGGCTGTAAGTGCTGCTGCGAGAGGGAATCCTGCTGCTGCCGGAAGGGCGCCTGCTGTTGCCGGGAAGAGCATCCGGAAATGGAAGAACTCAAGGACGAGGTGCGGAGACTGCAGAACAGCGTCCACCGCCTGGCTTCCATGGTTCATCGCGAAGAGGAACGAGAGGAAAAGCACGCCACTGTCGAGCGCGAGGGAAAGCACGACCGGGACCGGGATCGGGACAAGGACCGGGACAAGGATCGGAAGTCGGACAAGAAGTGAGTGTCGGAGGCGGAGCGGGCGGCGCGAGGCGTGCCGGTCCCGTTCCGCCTCTATTGTCTTTTCGGCCCGCCCGTCCACCTGGTAGGGCACCTTGATCCGCGCCGGGGCGGCATCGCCCTGCCGGCTCACGGAGCGTGAAAACCGGGTCTGGCCACCCGGTGAGGACCGGAAACCAGGTGGCCGCCGCACGCCAGGATCACAGCTACTCCGTCAATGACGGTTCGATTCGCTTCGGCGGCTACCGACACATCCTGCCGGACCGCATGCGCCAAGGGGAGAGCGCCGCTCGCGCCGACGACTGGCCCATCGTGGCGACAATCGGCGGCGCACTAGCTTGCCTGCGGCTCACGTGGTTGACCATGCGCTCAGTAAAAAGTGGGAGAATCACCGGGCCGCGATTACACTTTGGTATACGTTCTACAATTCTTACCGCGGCCAAGGTCTCTTCGCACGACTCCGGCGACGGCCGCCGGGATCGCAGACCTGTTTGGGAGCTTGCGGGATTCCCGGAGGCGTAAAATGAAAAGGCAGAATGGCAAACCTTAAACCAGCCTTCAGCACCGATCTGGGATCGGTGTACAACCTCGATTGCATGACGCTCCTAGCAACTGTCGGCGATGGCCGAATTGATACCGTGTTTGCCGATCCGCCGTTCAATCTTGCCAAGGACTACGGTAACGGCAAGGACAAGGACGACCTGGACAACGGCGATTACCTGAACTGGTGTTACCGCTGGATGGATGAATGTATTCGAGTGCTGAAGCCGGGCGGCTCAATGTTCATCTACAACCTTCCCCAATGGGCCTTCCACCTGGCGGCTCATCTTGAACGGGGCGGCATGACGTTTCGTCACTGGATAGCCGTATCCATGAAGGGAACGTTTCCGCGTGGCCGAAAGCTCTATCCGGCACACTATGCCCTACTGTATTTCACGAAGGGCAAGCCGACGACGTTCAACCGGGTCCGTCTTCCGGTACCCTCCTGCCGCCACTGCGGGAAGGACGTTAAGGACTACGGCGGGCACCGGAAGTTCCTAAATCCGCTCGGATTGAATCTTACGGACTTTTGGGACGATACTGCCCCAGCCCGTCATCGCAAGTTCAAAGCCCGCTGGCATGTGAACGAATTGAAGCCGGTCATTCCAGGGAGGTGCATTGAGATGTCTACCGGCGAGGGCGAGATCATTCTTGATCCGTTCGGCGGGGGCGGCTCGACGTTTGAGGCGGCTCAGAAACTCAAGCGCCACTGGATCGGATCCGAGATAGTGGATTGTGAACTGATCCGCGAACGGTTTGAGCGGAACCTTCCCGGTGTTCAGCGTGCCAAAACTCCGGCCGCAATATCTGCTATATTCATGACTCCCAATCGAAAAAACATACCCGCGCATTCATGCCCAAAATCGTTAGCGAACAGTCCTTCGATGGAGCAGAAGCACTCATCCAGAGACTCGGCCTTGATGAACTATTAGCTGAGGTTCGGCAGATCGTAACTACGTTCGAGCTTCTGGTTGAAGAGCGCAAAGACGCGAACGGAAGCAAGGTTCTTCGGGCTCTTATCGACCAGCGATTCAGCGCCGCCGGTGGATGGAAGCAAAGGAAAACGGGCGGCGTCGATTGGATCAAACAGCAAGCGATAAACGGAAGGCCGCGTCACATTTGCGTAGGCGTGGAAATCCAGGTGTCCGGCCGAAGCGACATGCTATCGGTCGATCTCATTCACCTCCGGAAGCAACTCCTCCAGGGGAACATCGATCTGGCCGTACTCGTGGTTCCGAGTGACAGGCTGGGTTACTTCTTAACGGATCGCGTTGCCAAGCTGTCTGAGGCACACCGCCACATTGAAATGGCTAGGGCGGACGACATGCCCTTCGTGCTGATAGCCATCGAACATGACGGCACCGGCCCCGCTCTTCCTAAACAAGGGAAACGATCCTCAAAAGATGAACCGAAGCCAGGGACACAGATTTAGCGCGCTGCCAGCACCTGCGGACGGCGGCCCACAACTGTTAAAATGCAACCTTAGTCCCCAGCTCTCGAAACACTACACACTGCTTCAAGGAGAAACCATGAGAATCGCCCAGACATTAGGGATCACACTCGCGATATCCGCGCTCGCACTGACGGTCGGGATCGCTTCCACATTTGCCCAGGACAAAGGCAAGGGCAAAGGCCCGGCCGGACCCGGCATGACGCTCACCAGTCCGGCGTTCGCCGACGGCGCTGAAGTCCCCAACAAGTACACGCAAGCCGAGCAGAATCCGCCTTCGCCCAAGCTGGAGTGGACCAACGTCCCGGCGGGCGTGGTCACCTTCGCGCTGATCCTGCACGATCCCGACGTGGCGCTGCAGAAAAAGATGGACGACGTGCTGCACTGGGCCGTGTTCAACATCCCCGGCACCGCACGCGAACTGCCGGAGGGTGTTCCCGCCAACGCCATGCTCTCGGACGGCACCATGCAGATCAAGAATCTGCGCGGCGGCGTGGGCTACATGGGCCCGGGCGCTCCGCCTCCCGGACCGCATCATCACTACACCTTCGAGCTGTTCGCTCTGGACACCAAGCTCGACCTGACCGGCGATGCCTCGCGCGCCGACCTGGTGAAGGCGATGGACGGACACATTGTGGCCAAGGCTGTGTACGTGGGCCGGTTCCACCGCTAAGAATCGCCAACCGAGATGAGATGGGGCGACGCCGCTTTTCTACGCTGGGCCGCCCCACCAGTTTGCGACGGGCCGACCCCGTCAGTTCGAGGTTAAATCCAGAGTATGACCAAGCAGTTTGGAAAGTCGGTATTCATCGCGGCCACGCTGATCGCGACCACGGTGCCGTTCCTGCCCACGCGCGCGTCGGCGCAATTTCCGGCGGAGAGCACCATCCCTAAGAACAAGCGCAAGGGAGGGAAGAAAACCGCACCGGCGTCCACGGCTCCGGCTCCGCGCACCAAGGACGGCAAGCCCGATCTATCGGGAGCGTGGGGTTACGCGGGTTACACGTCGGACATCGCCAAAGATTACGACGTGGGCGAAGTCCCGATGACGCCGCTCGCCGACCGGTTGTTCAAAGAGCGGCAGGCCAACCTGGGCGTGGACGATCCGGAAGCACGGTGTCTGCCCACGGGCGTGCCGCGGCGCGATCCTTATCCCACCAAGATCGTGCAAACCGACAAACTCGTGGTGATTCTGTTCGAGGGGAACATTCACAGCTATCGCCAGATCTTCCTGGACCGGCAGCATCCGAAGGAAGTGAACCCCACCTGGTATGGCGACTCGGTGGGGCACTGGGAAGCCGACGAGTTGGTGGTGGACACCATCGGATTCAATGGGCTGACGTGGCTCGATATGGCGGGACATGGCAGCTCCGACCAGCTGCATGTGATCGAGCGGTATTCGCGTCCCGATTTCGGGCATTTGAAGAACGTCATCACGATTGAGGATCCGGTGTATTACACGCGCCCGTGGAACGTGACGGAGATCACGCCGATGCTGGAGGGCGACATGATCGAGTACATCTGCCAGGAGAATGAGCGCGACGTGAAGCACTTCCTCGGCACCAAGGAAAAGCTGGAACAGCAGAAGAAGTAGCGCTGGCCGCGCGCCAAAGCCCCCAAGCCGCGTGTGATCCTTGGCCAACCAAGCGCCGAACCCACGCCGCGCCGGCGCTTGCCTCCGGACGGTTGTTTAGCGCGCCTGCTTCACGCGTAAGAGGTCATAGGTTCCACTCCTGCCGCTCCGATCCGCGCGAAGGGGACTGGTTGCCGCTCTAAAACACAGCGCAGCGCGCGATCACGGAGGCGTGCGGAATCCTTACACTTGAAGAAGCAAAACTTGCTTCGGCCGATCGAATCGAGGCCGCGAAGATGCTCCTCAGTTACATTTACGATTTTCTGGGAACAATGGAATCGGACACGGCCATCCGAGACCGGCGGACGGCTCTTGGCCGCCTCCGGCTGCTTGGCCTGACAGACTTTTCGGCGGTTCTGTGGAGCATGCCGCTAGTTCAATATCCACGCATCTCGTCCCTGCTGCCGAGAATGGCTAGCGAGGCCGCGCAACTCCAGTGGACCGGCGCGACCGGCGCTACACTATTGGGACAGTCCGTGGCATTCCTTCGATCTGTAGCTTGCAACTATTCGAATCTGACGGGGAACATACTCTCCGGAAAACGGATCCTTGATTTCGGCTGCGGATACGGACGGCTGACGCGCCTTTGTTATTTCTATTCAGACGACGTGTGGGCGGTCGATCCGTGGGACAAGGCGCTGGATCTGTGCCGCGAGGCCGGTCTGACCGAGAACGTCCTTAAGTGCGATGACCTTCCCAATGATTTACCGGTTCCGGACGACTTCGACGTGATCATCGCTTTCTCCATTCTCACGCATACGAGCGAGCGTGCGACGAAGACCGTTTTAAATGCTATGCGCGCGCGTCTCCGGCCCGGTGGTATTGCCTGCGTGACGATATTGCCGATCGAATACTGGCAACACTGGAAGACATTTGCCCACAGGAGACCTCCGCTGTTTACGGCGGCGGAACTGGAGCGGCAGCATCGCGAAACCGGTTTTGCCTTCAGCCCCAAGCCGCTCGAGCCGGTGGATGGAGAAGTCATTTTTGGCGACACGTCAATGACGACGGACTGGTTTGCGAACAACATTTCAAAGTGGCGCATCGCGGCGTATGACCGTTCCATCAACGACTTTTTTCAAAGGTACTTGTTTCTGCAGGGAACCTAAGGTGTTGCCGCCGACGCCGTGCTCGCCGACGGCTGCCTCATGCGCGGGCGAGGGCGCGGCGCACCGCGGCTGGTTCTCTCGCTATGACGGTTAGGTACGCGCGCGCGGCGGAGTCCGGCTGGGCGTCCGCCCTGCTCCCACTCTTGCAGCGCGCGTTTGCTGATGCCATAGGTCCGTGAGAATTCGGACTGCGACATTTTCACCCGCCTGCGGATCGCCTTCACGTCGATCGGCTTCGGCCAGACCTGTTCCATCTCGATTTTGCCGCGCTGGTGCGCCAGGACTAGCTTCATTCCCTCCACGAGGTCCGCTCCAAAGGTTGTCTTCACCATTGAGGAGTGTACCGCATTGCGTTATAGACTCTCTCGTGGGTGAATCGTCGAGCGCCTCAACGAGCGCCCGCCGTGTGGAGCGCGGCCGAGACCAGATCGAACGTGTCGTCCTCGGCCAAAGCGTCGGTCTGTTTCCAGCCTTCCGGCGTCTTCGCGAGCGTGGCGTTCAGAAACGTCGCGTCGCCGTCGTCGTCCAGGCCGAGAAGGAACAAGACCATGAATCCGCGGATTTCGACCGACGCGGTGATCGCCACCTTCCCGGCATTGCCGTAATAATCGCGGATGCGCCTCACCGCGGCCGGATCGGCGAGCTGCTTGCCAACGCCCTCGCGTTCCGCGGACACGAAGTTCTCAACCATCCAGGAGACATCGCCCGCCAAATTCGCCGAAAGGATGGATGTCATGGCGCGTTCCGGCGTGCTCCAGTCGGCTTCGGTGCGGCGCACCAGATTCACCGGAGCGGGAGGTTGCAGGAGCCTACCCGGCAGGGTGACCTTGACCAGATCGTCGGGGGCTTTGTTCTTGCCGAAGGAATTGGACGGCCGGCGGAGGTCTGAAACTTTGGCCTCGAGGGTCACTCGGCCCGGAGTGGAATTGCAGGACGATTGCGCGAGCGCGGTAGCCAGTGCCATCACCAGAACCGCGCGCCGCCCCATTGCCTGGCTGCCCATCTCCACGTTGCCGTCAGCCCGACCAATATAGCACTCACGCGTCTCTGAGCGGAGCCTTGGCAGCGTCCGGTTTCCGCGCCCCATGTTAATCTGGAAACGTACTCGCGGAGCCGCCTTCGGGCGCGTAGCTCAGTTGGTTAGAGCGCCTGCTTCACACGCAGGAGGTCGCAGGTTCGAGTCCTGCCGCGCCCACCATAAAATCAATAGTTTAGGGCCGCGAGACGAGAAAACAGCCCTTCCATTTGCCCTTCCACCCCGCATTTGCTCGCTGAAGCGAAGCCACGTATACTGCGGCCATGGCGGACGACGCTACCCTGGCTTTCAATTCCGCACGACCACCTTTGAACGATCCCGCCCCGGCAGATTTCGTCCGGAATCTTGGACGCCAGTTACCCCGCACTGCGGCGCCGGAGGGCTGGGTGAAAAGAATCGATCGCCGGCGCACAGGCAGAGTTTGGGTCGGGTTTTTCCATCTTTGGACGACCGACGCCCACGGTCGGCGCGTGCGTAAATTTAAGGAGAAGACTTTGGGGCCAGCGTCGATGCCCAAGCACGACGCACAGAAGAAACTAGCTGATTACATCGAAGAGTACACGGGCCGGCTCACAAAACAGGACCGCTCGATCACTACGTTCGGAGAGCTTTGGACAGCATTCTCCGCCGTGAAATCTGGTTGTTGGTCCAAAAAAACCAGAGAGGATCTGAAGTATCTTTTCGGCAAACACGTGCTCCCCATCGTCGGCAACCAGCCGCCAAGGCAAGTTACCTTCACGAGCCTCCAGTTGCTCCTCAACAAACTGGCCGCCGACGGCTACGGCGAGACCTCCGTGGGAAGAATTAGGACCTACATTAAGGCTTGCTTCGAGTACGCAACCGACGAGGATCTCGTCTCAAAGAATCCCGCGCGCAAGCTGGAAATGCCCACGATTCGAAAAAAGGTATGCGAACGCTTTCTCAGCCTGGAGGAGATCGGCGCGCTCCTTTCTGAGGCGGCACCTCGTGAGCATCTGGTCTTACACATTCTAACGGCCTGTGGTCTTCGGCCGGCCGAGATCCTCGTTCTTCGGATGGAAGATTTTGACGGAACGAAGCTCCGAATCGACGAAGCCCTGAAGGATCGCGAAAAGGGCGAGGCCAGAATCGGCCGGACCAAGACCAAGGAGAGCGATAGCTCCGTCCCGGTGCCGCCGGATCTCTCGCGCGAGATCGCAGCCTGGATTGCAGCGCATCCCGAGCGCACCAATCCTCGAGCGTTTCTGTTTCCAAACCGCAGAGAAACTCCGTACAGCGTAGGGAACTACCTGAAGCGCTACTTGAAGCCGTTAGCGGAGCGGGTTGGAATACACGATCTTACTCATCAGGCATTTCGGCGCACCTCTTCCACGCATATTCAGGATTACGCCAGCGTCAAGGACCTACAAGGCCACCTCCGCCACACCAACCCCCAAACGACACTGAAGCACTACACGAAAGTGATCCCAGAGAGCCTGCGCGCTGCGGTTAACGCTCTGGACGAGAACATCGCCGCCGCGGCGAACGAGTCCAAACAACGCAGGTCGAAAGGTCTCTCGAAGGAAACATCGACCGACAGCAAAGGGCAGAGAGCCGGGTCAAAGCGTGTCGTGTCGATTGACGCGTGGCGCAAGCGGACCTGATATACGCGCTCTGGTGGCGTAGAAGCTCTTTGCGGTCTGCTCTTGGACTTCCGGACAGTGCGCCCGATACTTCCGCCGGGCAAGCCATTTGACCCAAACTCGGTCCTGCTGTAAATAAGAACCACGCGAGCGCGCAAGTGAGGCAACATGCAACGATTAAACGGGCCCGAAGCCGGCAGTGTTTTGGCACACTTTCCGGCCGAGATTCCCCCAGTCCGCCAGTTGATTAAGGCAAAGGATGTCGCACTGAAGCTCGGAGTCAGTGTTTCCTGGGTGATCCAGCACGCCTCCGGCAAGCGTCAGCCTTATCTTCCGGCAGTGAAGATGGGACCTGGCCGGAGTCCCTTGAGATTCGACCCGAGAGACGTCGAGAAGTTTATCGATCAGTGCAGAGACCTGGCCGGTTCACGCGTCCGTAGATCGAAACCGGCATCGTAATACTAAGCACTGCGGATCCTTGGAATGCAACCAAACTCCCTCGCCGGGCCGCTCTTGACGCGACAGCTTCGATCAGGCGGCTGGAGCTATTTCGGCTCTCAACAATCGAGCGTAGAGGCCACCTCCTTGGCGGTGATGGCTTTGAGCACGGAATCGCCGAATGCAGCTCGATCTGGATTCGATCAGATGCTCGATCTGCAGAGGCGAGACGGGGCCTGGCCGGCCTTCGTTGGGGACTCCGAAGCCAGTTGGACAACGGCCCTGGCGTTATGTGCTCTGAACGGGACCGGTGAATTCACGAGCGCCCGTGAAAAGGCGTTTCATTGGCTCGTGGAAGAGCGTGGCCGAGAGGCGCACTGGCTCTGGCGCTGGAAATTCAAGACAACCGATCGGAACGTTCGCTTCAATCCGGACAAGTATGGCTGGCCTTGGATCTCAGGATCCGCAAGCTGGGTCATCCCCACGGCGTTCAGCGTCATAGCCATCAAGCAATTCACGGTCTGCAATCGTTCCGACGCCTCGGAAGAGCGAATTCGTCTCGGCGTCGAGATGCTTCTGGATCGTGCCTGCGTAGACGGCGGGTGGAACTCCGGAAACAGCGTTGTTTACGGAGTGCCGCTGCGCCCGCATGTTGAGGCGACAGCGGTCGCGCTGCTCGCTCTCCAAGACGAACAGCGAACCGAAATGATTCAAAAGAGCTTGTCATGGCTGCGACAGAACGCAGCCAGCGTCGATTCTGTTTCCAGTCTTGCCTGGTCCATTCTCAGCTTGTTCGTGTACCAAGAGCCTATTGGAGGCCTAAAGAACAGATTGGCGACCGTCATCGGAGACGGCCGCAACATCCGGAATAATGCAACTCTCGCCACCGCGATTCTCGCGTTGAAGTGTGGCGAGATGATTCATCCTTTCGAGGTGCTGCGATGAAACTCGATCGGCGACGATTCCTTGGCTCGTCAGTAGGCGTGGCCGCGGTAGCAGGGGCGACGACCGAATGGGTTTGGCCGAAGTACACGGTCTCATTCCTGAGACCTCATTCGTCTGTTGCGGTGCTGAACGCGGCCGAGTACTCGGAGAGCATCGAGGGGCTCCTTCTGGATGGTTTGCGGCTGTTCCGGCTACAGGTACTGGGGCGGTCCATTCTTCTAAAACCAAACTTGGTGGAAGACTTGCCGGGTCCCGTGAACACGAACTCGACTTTGATTGGCGCCGCGGCGCGATGTTTCCTCCGTCTTGGCGCCGTGCGGGTTGTGATTGGCGAGGGTCCTGGACATCAACGCGACACCGAACTTGTAGTGCAGGCGGCAGGTCTCAAGCCGCATCTCGCGGAACGGCAGATCGAGTTTGTGGATCTCAACCGGGACGAGCTTAGAAAAGTGAAGCTGAAAGCCAATTACAGTGGTCTAGGCGAGCTCTGGCTGCCGCGTGCGGTTCTCGAATCCGACTTCGTTGTTTCAATGCCCAAAGTGAAGACCCATCATTGGGCGGGGGTCACGCTGAGCTTGAAAAACATGTTCGGTGTTGTGCCAGGCATGAAGTACGGCTGGCCGAAGAATCTACTGCACTGGACCGGAATTCACGAAAGCATCCTCGACATCTGTGCGACCGTTCCGATCCACTTCGTGATCGCTGACGGTATTACCGCAATGGAAGGCAACGGACCGCTTCAGGGAAGCCCCCGCCAACTGGGCAAGATTGTACTTGCCGATGATCCTGTCGCGGCAGACGCAACCTGCGCACGACTGATGGGCTTTGATCCGCTCCGGGTTCGGCATCTCTCCGAGGGGGGCCATTTCCTTGGGAACCTTCGCGAGGACCGTATCAGGATGTTGGCGGAAGAAGTCGGAGCACCGACGCGCCCGTTTTCGGTACTGCCGGAATTCCGCTACCTCCTTGCAGTGAAGGGCTAGAGAAAGAACTGCTGGAGAGAATCTGGGGCCAACCCGCGTCCGTGAACCCAACGGAATGAGGAAAAGTGGTTCCCGCGAAAAAAACGCGGCGGTCCCCTGTCAGCCTAATGTCCTTGCTTCCTGCTGCGCCAGTCTCGGCCGGAAGGAAGGAGGAAAAGTGGTTCCCTCAAAAAAGCGTGCAGTGATTCTCGGCGAGCCGATCTGCTGGCGTTTCTGGGCAACCGATCTCAGCGGGAAGGAACGAGGAAAAGTGGTTCCCTCGAAAAGAGTGCCGCGGTCCCCTTGCGAACCCGACTTCCCTGGCTGCTTCTAGGCGAACGGGCTCGGCCGGGCGGCATGAGGAAAAGTGGTTCCTTCGAAAAAAGTATCGCACCTCTGGTGGAGCCTGACTCATGGACCTCGGTCTGAACAGAGGGGATGAGGAAAAGTGGTTCCGTAAAGAAAATGTGCCGGGCAAATTGTTCATCGCTGAATTGGAAGGTCTTCCGACGAGCCCGTAACAAGGCAGTTTTGGCGAAAGCCCGAGAAGTTGAGGAGCCCTCGGAACGATTCTGCCTTAGCATGAGGCTTCAAGGAGCCCCGACGAGTGTTCTCCTCGATCCAAGAGTTGTCCGAGAAGCTGGAGGCCGCCAAATACGTGACGGATCCGGTAACGCTCAAGGTGATCTATCTTGCCGCCCAAATGCAGAAGCCGGTCTTGGCCGAAGGGCCACCGGGCTCTGGTAAGACAGAACTGGCCAAAGTAGTTGCTCTCGCGGCAGACACCACCATCGAACGTCTTCAATGCTACGAGGGTCTCAATGAGGAAAAGGCCATCGGCAAGTTCGACGAGTCCCTGCAGCGTCTCTACCTGAATACACAGGGCAGCACGGCATCTGCCAGTTGGGCGTCCTTACGGCGCGATCTGCACACGCTGGAATTCTTTCAGGAAGGACCACTCCTGAGGGCCCTCCTGTATGAGAAGCCGTGCGTCCTATTGATCGATGAAATCGACAAGGTCAGTGAAGAGTTCGAAGCGGAACTCCTCGAGATCTTGAGTGACTGGCAACTGTCCATCCCTAAGATCGGCACGATCAAGGCGAAGAGCAAGCCCTTCGTAGTGCTGACCTCGAACGAAGTTCGCCGGATCGGCGATCCGTTGCGGCGTCGAAGTCTATATCTTCGGTTCGAACACCCAACGATCGAGCGGGAAACCCAGATCCTGGAAAAGCGAACGGCTGACACCCATGCGGAATTACATGGCCAACTTGCCGGCTTCGCGCACGCACTTCGCGGCTACACCCTGGAAAAGGCGCCATCGATCGCCGAAATGCTCGACCTCGCCGAGGCGCTTAAAGTCCTAGGCGTTCGCGAAATCAGCGCCGACCTGCGGGATGTTCTCCTGCCTCTGATTGCCAAGACGCAGAACGACCGCAAACGGCTCTTGCTTCGGGATGGCTTCGAAAGCCTGGTCTACGACACACAGCAGTACAGCAGGGACGGAGGCCAGGCAGCTCTTGAGCAAAAGGAACTTGTATGCACAGAGCGGCGGCGTTACTAAGCGTAGTGTGCGTGATGGCTCCCGCGTTTGCGGGGGAGTCGCTCAGCATGCGCGAGTACGAGGAGCGCTGCGCGAGCTACTACGCCCAGGAATATGGCGTCTCGCCGGCTCTTGTGCGCGCCATCATTCAGATCGAATCCGCATGGCAGCCGGGCGTGGTTTCCTCAAAGGGCGCCATGGGCTTGATGCAACTCATGCCCGCGACTGCGCAGCACTTTGGCGTGACGCACCCGTTCTACATCCACGAAAATGTGCGTGGCGGAGTCGCATACCTGGCGGAGCTTCAAGCACTCTTTCATGGAGACTTTCGCCTTGTCGTGGCCGCCTACGCGGCTGGCGAGAAGCCGATTCTCGCGCGTGGGCTGGACTACTCGTCGGAAGAGGTTTACGCATACGTCCAACGCATCGTGCAACAGTATCGCGCCGAGTTGAGGCGCAAAGGAGGGAGATAGCATGGATCGTCCAAAGGCATATATTTGTCTGGTTTGG